>Ga0209292_1001994_pt1 | contig 24205 bp, 22 predicted proteins | sample GOMGulsemesocosm_2_FD_184634 | JGI IMG/M metagenome (GOLD analysis project Ga0209292, IMG submission 184634) | Methane-oxidizing microbial communities from mesocosms in the Gulf of Mexico - GOM9C Gulf of Mexico (SPAdes) (version 2) | ecosystem: Environmental > Aquatic > Marine > Cold seeps... | reverse complement strand
TTATACATCGCGGTATCGGCGTACATAATTAGCGCGTCTGGCGCGTGGGCATCGATGGGGAAGTTTGCTGCGCCAATGCTGCCAGACACCTGAATAGAATCGATAGATTCGATAGGTTTGGCCACAATATCGATGATCAATTGACTAATCGCTTCGACACTCTGACTGTCGGCGCGGATAGGCGCGATGATAACAAATTCATCGCCACCAAAACGGCTAATAATATAATCGCTGGGTAACTGTGCAATGAGGCGCTGCGCAATTTCGATTAATACCTTGTCGCCGGTGCTGTGACCTAGGTTGTTGTTGACCAACTTAAAGGCATCAAGATCTAATAAGAACAGATGAAAAGGGTCTTGTTTTTTGCAGTGCTCACTCAGATAGTCATTGAGACCGTAGCGATTGAGAATGCCGGTCAACTGATCGTGATAGGCAAGGTGCTTATAGGTCTGCTCTTGGGTCTTGCGTTTAGTGATGTCTTCTTGCACCACCAAATAATGCCGCTCTGGCATTAGGCGTTCTATCTGAAAATTAAACCAGCATAGGCGACCATTTGAAATAACCTGTTGCTCAATTGAGATATGGCGGAAATCCCCCATCATGCGATTAAGCTCAGTTAGACCCATTTCCAGTAATTCGTGCAGGTCGATATCTCTTTTGTTGTAATGGCTCTCGAAACTTAAACTGCCGCTGATAAAGGTCCCCTGCGCATTAAACATAGAAGTAATCGAGTTATGACAAGAAAAGCGTGTATCACGCTCCATTTCTTTCTTGGTCAACACCGCTTCGCATAATAGCAAAGTCTGTTCGCTTCTGGTGGAGATATTCCTAAAGCGCAAGTAAATTTCTTTAGGGCGATTATTTGGATAGAGCGTCCACCACATGGTGGTGGGGTTGTCGATACACTCGCTAGCCACGCGATGAAGGTGCTTATCGGTAACTTCGGTAATATCGGTGGACATATCTCGCTGGTAGAGTTCTTCTTTGTTTGCTGCTGCCCATAGCGTCAACGCGCTATTATTGGCCCAGCTAATCTTATAGTTGGTGACATCGTATACCCATGTTGGGGTGGACAATTGATCTAATAAGGTTAAATCTTCCAAAGGGCACAATCCATAGACTTATAAACAGTATTAAAGCACGTTAGCACGCTAAAATGCGGGTATATAAATAATACTATCCTACCTGCGTTAAGCAAACAAGCTTCCTAGTAATTGTTTCATATATCAATCAAAACGTTACTAGGTAATGGACGCTTTCTTATGCGCGATTATGTCGCGCGCCATTTGATCGGCAATGAGTGCCGTTTGCAGTTGTTGTTGCTCAGCCTGCTCGAAAATCTTGGTCAGGGTATGGTAAATTTGCTCGACCTTGGCGGTGGATTTTTCAGCGCAGTAATCATTATCGAAAGAGACGTTGATAATGCCGCCGGCGTTAATCACATAATCTGGTGCATATAATATGCCCCGTTGGCGTAGTAATTCGCCGTGGTATGACTCGGCAAGCTGATTGTTGGCGCAACCGGCAACGATGCTTGCCTTGATGACATTGATGGTATCGTCATTGATGGTGGCACCAAGCGCACAAGGTGCATAGACATCGACATCTTGGCTATAAATCTCCTCTAAGCCGACCACGGTCGCATTAAACTCATTGGCCACTCTGGCTAACGCCTGTTGGTTGAGGTCGGTAACAATTAATTGTGCGCCAGCCTGGTACAAATACTGACACAGATAATAGCCGACATGGCCAAGGCCCTGAATAGCGACACGTAAACCTTTAAGGTTATCTTTGCCCAACTGATATTTTACCGCGGCTTTGATTCCTAAGAACGTACCCAGCGCAGTAAAAGGCGATGGATCGCCGCTCTTACCTTCTAACCCCGCCATGTAAGGGGTTTCTTGGTGAGCAATCATGATGTCTTGAGTATTTATGCCGACATCTTCGGCACTATAATAGCGCCCGCCTAACGTATCAATAGCGCGGCCAAAGGCCCTAAATAACTCGGGCGATTTATCTTTCTTAGCATCACCTATAATCACTGCTTTACCACCACCCATGGCGAGTCCTGCAACCGCGTTTTTGTAAGTCATGCCGCGCGAGAGACGTAACACATCGGTAATGGCCTCTTGATCATTGGCGTAATCCCACATTCGACACCCACCAACGGCTGGACCCAGTGTCGTATCATGAATAGCAACAATGGCTTTTAGTCCGGTAGCTGGGTCAGAAAAAAAAGAAACTTGTTCGTGATTATCAAAAGAAGCGAGGTCAAAAACTGACATTACAGCTCTCCAAAGTATGGACCCTAACGTATTGCTAAACGATTGGCCGCTAATAGATTATTATTATTGGCGCAAAGATAGCACTCCTGCGATCGCAGGGCTAGGGTAGATAATTGAATTTCTTTCGATGTGGTGTAAAGATAAATTGATAGTGGATTACATGAACGAAATATTGCCGATTGAGCTAACCACATGTTGGCGTGGCAACCCGCCTTGCATAAACACATTGCCCTGGGGCTTAAAGCCATACTGGGTATAAAACTCGACGGTAGCGAGTGTTGACGAGATACTAACATCGCTCATATTTGATGCATCGGCTAAACTTACCAGCGCCTCAAGGATCTGGGCACCGACGCCCAAACCACGATGAGATTGCAACACGCAGATCCTGCTGATAACACCAGTTCGAGTGAGGCGACCACAGGCGATGACATCATCTTCCATGCACACCAACACATGTTGCGCGCTGGCGTCCTTTTCATCAAACTCAACGTGGCGGGGAGTGCGTAACTCTAAGACGTTGATTTTGTTTCTAAGTCCGCGTAATTGGGCTTGATGCTCTAGCCAAGTTGCCTTGGTTAGCGTGTGCTGTATTTGCAAAATTAGTCCTGAAAATAGAAGTAACCGGCGTTAATTAACTTAGCCAGTAAAGTTTTATATTGGTTATGTTTAAGCCAAGGGCGTAATTGCTCACACTCAAGTTGGCTAAAATCGGCCAATAAACGTAAGCCCTGATTAAGATCGCTTTCTAGCGTATATTTTTCACCATTAATGTAAATACTACCAACGGCTAGTTCTTGCTCGAAATACAGGCATCTAAGCCCGCCAAGTCTAATCAACGTACAATTATCATCGATGTATTCCATCATCTCGTCACTCGTTAGCGTTGGTTGATCTGGGTCGATGGCCAGTTCGTGCTTCGCTTGTGATAGGTGACAGCCTAAGAAGCCGACTAGGGTCTCTTGATCATCGAGCATCGATTGCATCGCTTGTTGTAACTTGTTGACATCACTGTTATCAATCAAGCCGGGTGTGTTAGTTACCAGGCGTTCAGGATCGACCACCATCTGGGTGCCAATTTGTTGGTCGAGTAAATAATCGGCAAAATTGGTCAACAGGTGCGCCTTCGAACTGGTTCTAAAGCCTACCGAATAACTCATCGATGGTTCAAGTGCGATGCCTTGATGGGGAAAGCCTGGCGGAATATACAAGATATCGCCGGGTAATAATTCGACATCGATGATCGGCTCAAACTTTTCTACATGCAACAACACACTGTGGGCAACGACTTCATTAACCTCGCTGTTGCTACCAACTTGCCAATGACGCCGACCACTGCCTTGAATGATAAACACATCATAGTTATCGACATGCGGCCCTACACCACCGCCAGGCATGGCAAAACTTACCATCACATCGTCAATACGCCAATTGGGGAGAAACCTAAACGGGCGGATCAATTCGGCCACTTGTTCATCCCAATGATCGACTCCTTGAATAAGCAATGACCAATCTTTATCGCCTAAGTGGCTATAGTCTTCGAATGGCCCGAGCTTAGCCTGCCATTTCCCGTCTTCTTGCCACACCAGGCGTGACTCAATTTGTTCTTCCATGGCCAAACCAGCAAATTCGTCGGGGCTTATCGGATCGTTAAAATCGCTAATGCCCTGGCGTATCAATAAAGGTTTTTTCTGCCAATATTCACTGAGGAATTGTTGTGGGGTTAGATCGTTAAGGTTTACTGTGTACATAAATTATGTTCTATAAGCAAAAAGGCAATGGTAGCGTGGCTACCATTGCCTTTACAAAAATTGGATTGGCTTAACTGTTGATGTAACAGATAAGGGCCAAGACTGCGTCTAGCTTAAGCGATATCGTCAACAAAAGCGATGGCACGGCCAATATAATTGGCTGGTGTCATCGCCTTTAGCTGTACTTTAACCTGATCAGGTAGTTCAAGACCATCGATAAAGACCGCTAAATCTTCACTATTTATGCGCTTGCCACGCGTCAGCTCTTTAAGCTTTTCATATGGTTTTTCAATCGCATAACGACGCATTACGGTCTGTACTGGCTCAGCTAATACTTCCCAGTTACGGTCAAGATCGTTAAGCAATGCTTCCTGGTTTAATTCCAATTTGCTCATGCCTTTAAGCGTCGACTGATAAGCAATAATTGAATGCGCCAGGCCCACACCGAGATTACGCAGCACGGTCGAGTCAGTCAAATCACGTTGCCAGCGAGAAACCGGTAGTTTCTGCGCCAAATGGCTCATGATTGCATTGCCTAGGCCTAAGTTACCTTCCGAGTTTTCAAAATCAATCGGATTAACCTTGTGCGGCATGGTCGATGAACCGATTTCACCGGCGATGGTTTTTTGCTTGAAGTGTCCCAAGCAGATATAGCCCCAGATATCACGATCAAAATCTAATAAGATAGTGTTAAAACGGCAGATCGCGTCAAACAACTCGGCTATATAATCATGTGGTTCGATTTGAGTGGTAAATGCGTTCCACGTTAGGCCAAGTGAGTTAACAAACTCTTGTGAGAATGCATGCCAATCGATCTCAGGATATGCGCTGATGTGAGCATTGTAGTTGCCAACCGCGCCATTGATTTTACCCAAAAATTCAGTCTGCTTAATCTGATCTAATTGACGCTGCAAACGCATGTAAACATTGGCAAATTCTTTACCCATGGTCGAAGGAGACGCTGGCTGGCCATGCGTACGAGAGAGCAATGGCGCTGCCTTATACTCAATCGCTCTGTTTTTTATCTCGCTAAGCAATTGCTCGCCGTATGGCAAGATAACATCGTTAACGCCGGCACGTAACATCAAGGCGTGCGACAGATTATTGATGTCTTCTGAGGTACAGGCGAAATGAATGAACTCATTGATCGCGTGTAATTCAGGGTTATTAGCAACTTGTTCTTTAAGGAAATACTCAACCGCTTTAACATCGTGGTTGGTGGTACGTTCGATTTCTTTACAACGCGCAGCGTGCTCTTCATTAAAGTCGCTAACAATGGCATCTAAAAATGCGTTTGCTTGGTCACTAAACGCTGGCACTTCGGTGATCTGTGGCGTAGCAGCCAACTTTTGTAACCAGCGTACCTCCACTTCAACGCGATATTTGGTTAAACCAAACTCACTAAAAATTGCACGTAGCTCTTTAGTCTTACTTCCGTAACGACCATCAATTGGAGAAACTGCGGTTAATGCAGAAAGTTCCATGGGTATATCCTCAATAACTTGATTAGATGTGATTTAGTTGCTGCTTTGCATTTCTTACTAGCTCTTTACGGTTGAAAAATAGGTGACGACGCTTGCCCCCTACTTGACGCCATAATACAGCGGCTCGGACTCCAGCAAGCAACAGAGCGCGAATTTTTTGCTGCACTGCTTGCTGTTGTAATTGGTTTGGCGATCCACTAATTTGAATCTTTGCCCCTAGTGGGCTGATGATATCGCTATAGATACTGGCTAAGTTTGCCACCACCGCTTCATCGTCAATGGTAAAGTGGTGTAGTTGACGTTTAACCTGATCGAGACGTTGTCCCATCATCGCGAGCGAATTATTTGATCCGCTTAATTTACGTTCAAGGGAAATTAATCCGGCAATGTATTTGGTGATCTCGACGCTGCGACCTTCGCCGCTGTCACTCAACTGGGTGATAAGTGTTTTATAACCCAAAAATAGATCGGTGCGGGGATCATAAATATCTTGGGCACTGTCGGGATCGGTACACACCAAACTATTGATGCAAACTGCCCATTGCGCATTGTCGACACTGCCATTTTTTGCCATGTTATGAGCTAGCTGAGCACATTGTGCCAGCGCCGCAAAAGCCATGGTTTGCACGTTTTTGTCTACCTGGGTCATCATTTAGTCTCTTACCACACTATCGATGATTGCGCCGCCAATACAGACCTCGCCCTGATAAAACACCGCCGATTGTCCGGGGGTCACTGAGCTCTGTGGCTCGTCAAATATCACCCGAATCTGATCTGGGCCAGCGGGGTAGATGGTGCAAGGAATATCGGTTTGACGATAGCGAGTCTTCACCGTGAGCTTGGTCACCTGTTGCGGTCCAACACGATCGGTCCAATCTAATTGACTGGCCAATAAGCCGTTAGAGAAGAGGCGAGGGTGGTCACTGCCTTGACCAACGAGCAATACATTACGCTCAAGATCTTTATCAACAACATACCACGGTGCATCACCATGGTTAGTTAGACCGCCAATTTGTAGTCCTTTGCGCTGTCCAAGGGTGTGATACATCAATCCGTCATGCTTACCAATGACTTCACCTTCGAAGGTTTCAATATTGCCCGGTTGCGCCGGAAGATATTTGGCCAAGAAGTCTTTGAATTTTCGCTCGCCGATAAAACAGATGCCGGTAGAGTCCTTTTTATTGTGGGTGATAAGGCCTTGTTCAAGCGCAATTTCACGTACCTGAGGTTTCTCTAGCTCGCCAACCGGGAATAATGTTTGGGCCACATGCTCGCTGCCTAGGGTATATAAGAAGTAACTTTGATCTTTATTGCCATCGAGCCCGCGCAATAACTGCCACTGACCATCAACTTCTTGGCGGCGTACATAGTGGCCCGTCGCAATATAATCTGCCCCCAAGGTTTCGGCGGCAAACTCTAGGAATGCTTTAAATTTAATTTCTTTATTACAGATGATGTCTGGATTAGGGGTGCGACCTGCTTTATATTCGGCCAAGAAGTATTCGAATACGTTATCCCAATATTCGGCGGCGAAATTAATGCTATGCAGTTCGATGCCCAATTTGTCACATACTGCCTGTGCATCAGCCAAGTCCTGTGCGGCGGAGCAATACTCATCGGTATCATCTTCTTCCCAGTTTTTCATGAACAGGCCTTCGACCTGATAACCTTGCTGGAGTAATAAATATGCTGACACTGAAGAATCTACACCGCCGGAAATTCCGACGATAACTTTTTTGCTTGCCTTATCGACCATGGTGTACCTTGTGCTTAAACGTGATGTCCAACAGCTAAATCAACGGCGATGCCGATAAAAATGTGATCTAGTTAACAGTTGAATGGGTTTTTTCGGGCGAAAATTCTAACACAAACAACCCGTTCGGCATAGCTAAAAACGTCACGCCAAGCACATTTTAAGTCGTCTTTGCCTTTATGGCGCTTAGCTCGTCAGCAGGCGATATTCTCCGTTGTCGATACCATCGAGTGTCCAGCTGCCGATACGGTAACGGATCAGCCGTAAGGTTGGGTGGCCAATATGGGCAGTCATGCGCCGCACTTGGCGGTTTCGTCCCTCACTGATGGTTATTTCTAGCCAACTGGTGGGGATATTTAGACGCTCGCGGATCGGTGGGGTTCGTGGCCAAATAAGTGCTGGTTGCTCAATGATTCTCACCTTCGCCGGTAGTGTCATGCCATCGTTTAGTGTGACACCCTCACATAAATCCTTAATTTTATCGGCGCTAGGAATGCCCTCGACTTGTGCCCAGTAAGTTTTAGAGGTTTTTTTATTGGGTTGCGTTATCTGTGCTTGGAGTTTGCCATCATTGGTTAATACCAATAGTCCTTCGCTGTCTCGGTCGAGTCGACCGGCGGCATAGACTTCTTTTTCAGTAATATAATGGGCCAGGGTCTGGCGATTACCGCCATCGGTAAATTGGCTGAGGACGTCGAACGGTTTGTTAAAGAGGACGATTTTTTGTTGGGTCGGCGCAGGTTTTTTGCGTGAACGGGAGACAACCGCTTTACTGTGGGTTAAACGGCTATTACTACTTGCTGGAAATTTTTTATTGCGCATCATCGAAAGATCTAAATGGATAATGCACAATGATAGCGCGTTTAGCGCTCAGTACCTAGGTTGTTAGTGCTTCAACCACAGGACTTATCTTTTCCGCGTGAGCACCCTTAGGGCCGCTTTGCAGTTCGTAATTTACTTCTTGTCCTGCTTTGAGTGTGCGGTAACCTTCCATTTCAATGACAGAGTAATGAGCAAAGATATCCTCACCACCATTATCCGGACAAATAAAACCAAATCCCTTCGCATTGTTAAACCATTTCACTGTTCCGGTAGCCATAAGCCAAATTCCTTTTTAGTTCTGCTGAGTTGCTTCTTAGTTTTTGTTGATATTTAAACATTGCAAATAATGATTAAATAGTTATTTACTATTAGAATAGTTAAACAAAAAAAAATTTCAGTCAAGAGCAAAACTGATTTATTATGAATAAAGTTGTTGATATTTCCACTTAAGTTAAAAATAAGGTCTAAAATTAAATTATGAGTGATTCGGGTGAATTTGAGTTTGTACTTGAGAAAGACACTCAAAAGCAGGCATTAAAGCCGCCATCATTATTTCAAGTCGTATTGAACAATGATGATTATACGCCAATGGATTTTGTTATTGAGGTGTTGACGGTCTTTTTCGCCAAAAGCGAGGAGGAAGCGTTTCAGATAATGATGTTGGTTCATGAGCAAGGTAAAGCCACGTGTGGCACCTATAGTGCAGATATAGCTGAAACCAAAGTAGTTCAGGTCAATGACTGCGCTAAGGAAAACCAACATCCACTTTTGTGCACAATGGAACAAGTGTAAAGATTGGTGAACAGACAACAAGGGGAAATTTATGTTGAATAAATCACTAGAATTGACGTTAAATAACGCATTTAGAGATGCTCGGGCAAAACGTCACGAGTTTATGACGGTAGAACATCTACTGTTAGCGTTAACCGATAATGAATCTGCCAAACAAGCCTTAGTCGCCTGTAGTGCCGATATTAGCGTGTTAAAAAAAGATATTAGCGCGTTTATCGAAGAGACTACGCCGCTGATATCGCTCGATGATGAAGAGCGTGAAACGCAGCCAACGCTAGGTTTTCAGCGGGTGCTACAACGCGCGGTATTTCACGTACAATCGTCGGGCAATAGCGAAGTAACAGGTGCTAACGTGCTGGTTGCTATCTTTAGTGAGCAGGAATCTCAAGCGACTTATTTATTAAAAAAATCAAATATCTCGCGCCTAGACATCGTTAACTATATTTCACATGGCGTTTCTAAAGATCCAGAAAATGATGTGGTACCGGGCATTGAGCAGACCGATAATGATGAAGAGCAAAGTAAAGCCAACGCGCTAACCAAATACGCCAGTAATCTTAACGAAGCGGCGCGCGCCGGCACTATCGATCCACTGATTGGTCGTCAACATGAAGTGGAACGTACCATACAGGTATTATCACGTCGTCGTAAGAATAACCCGCTGTTAGTCGGTGAAGCGGGTGTCGGTAAGACGGCGATTGCCGAGGGATTAGCGTATCGTATCGTTAAAGACGATGTGCCAGATATCATTAAAGGCCATGTGATCTATTCACTCGATATGGGCGCAATCCTCGCCGGTACTAAATATCGCGGTGATTTTGAAAAACGTTTTAAGGCGGTGCTCAAAGAGTTTGAGAAAGAGCCTGATTCGATTCTGTTTATCGATGAAATTCATACTATTATTGGCGCAGGAGCAGCATCTGGCGGCATGATGGATGCCTCTAACCTACTCAAGCCGTTGCTCTCTAGTGGTCAATTGCGCTGTATTGGCGCCACCACTTATCAAGAGTTTCAAGGGGTCTTTGAAAAGGACCGTGCCTTAGCCCGTCGTTTCCAAAAAATCGACGTGGTTGAACCGACTATCGAAGAAACAGCCGAAATTCTGATGGGATTAAAGCCCTGCTATGAAGAGCATCATAATGTGACTTACACGCGTCAAGCATTGCGCGCTGCGGCGAAACTCTCAGACAAATATATTCTTGAGCGTTTCTTGCCAGATAAGGCGATTGATGTGATCGATGAAGCGGGCGCACGAATCGCTATGACCCGTGACAGCGATGAAGATTCGGTTATCGATGTGCCACAGATCGAGGCGATTATCGCCAAAATGGCGCGGATCCCAGAGCAATCGGTATCATCTTCCGATGTTGACTTACTCAAAAACTTGGATCGTAATCTAAAGTTAGTGGTGTTTGGTCAAGATCCTGCGATTGAGAAGCTGACCAGTGCAATTCGCCTGTCACGTTCAGGCTTAGGCAACGAAGATAAGCCGATTGGCTCATTCTTATTTGCTGGGCCAACCGGTGTCGGTAAAACGGAAGTGTGTAAACAGTTGGCCAATAGTTTAGGCGTCGAATTAATTCGTTTTGATATGTCTGAGTATTTAGAGAGCCATACGGTGAGCCGCTTGATCGGTGCGCCTCCAGGCTATGTTGGTTATGATCAAGGAGGCCTATTAACTGACGCGGTACGTAAGCATCCACATAGTGTGGTGCTGCTCGATGAGATTGAGAAGGCCCACAGCGACGTGTACAACCTTTTGTTGCAAGTCATGGATCACGGTAGCCTAACCGATAACAATGGCCGTAAAGCGGACTTTAGAAACGTTATCTTGGTGATGACCACCAATGCTGGCGCTAGTGAAACAGAGCGTAAGTCGATTGGCTTTAAAGTTCAGGACAACTCAACCGATGCAATGCAGGAAATTACGCGACTATTTACCCCTGAGTTTCGTAACCGCCTCGATTCAATTGTGTGGTTTAATAGCCTCGAACACAGCATTATCGATCAGGTGGTGGACAAGTTTATTGTTGAAGTGCAAGCGCAGCTTGATAATAAGTGTGTCGCATTAGAAGTGTCTAAAGAAGCGCGTAGTTGGTTAGTCAAGAAAGGTTATGACAAGACCATGGGCGCACGTCCTATGACGCGGGTTATTCAGGAACACTTGAAGAAACCAATGGCGAATGAACTGCTCTTTGGTCGCTTAACCAAGGGCGGAACTGTGCAGGTGAGTTTGAAAGGGGATGAATTGAAGTTCGTGTACATCGCCCAAAGCGCCACTGAAAATGCGTAATCACGCTAAGCAATAAGCAAATAAGCAGTAACGAAAAAGCCCATCAATCGATGGGCTTTTTGTTTAAATATCTTAAATTATTATGTGTTATGCCAATTGGCATTATCTTTACACAATAATTCACGAGGCTAATCAGCCACGTTAATATTTAGGCGGTGTAATAATTAACGCGCGCGGAACACGATACGACCCTTTGAAAGATCATAAGGTGTTAATTGCACGGTGACTTTATCACCAGTAAGAATTCGGATGTAGTTTTTACGCATTTTCCCAGAAATATGCGCTGTTACAACATGACCATTTTCTAATTCTACGCGGAACATTGTATTAGGTAGTGTGTCTAATACAGTGCCTTGCATTTCAATGTTGTCTTCTTTTGCCATTTTAAGACTTATTCCTGTCGATGTTAGTTAAAGTTGTATATTAAATAAACAACTAAATTGCTGCTAATTTATGGGCGCAAATAATGACGTAATTCGTTCTCCGTGTAAAGGTTTGCGCGCTATTTTTCGAACTTTATCCATTGTTCTTCGATGAAACGCTCATTCGGGGTGTAATTTTTTTTATAATTCATCGCCGCACATGGGTCAATTTGATATCCGAGATAGAGGTACTGTTTATTTTGTGCCTGCGCTAAGCTCACTTGTTCTAAGATATTAAATTGGCCTAGCGAGCGTCTATCTAAGTCTGGATCGAAAAAGGTATATACCGCGGACAGGGCATTGTGTAACACATCACAAACGGCGACGCTGACGAGTTTATTGTCAAGGTAGCCTTCGATAAAGCACAATGTTAGCCATTGGCAACAAGTGAAGCTATCGAGGGTTGCCTGCGTTGGCGGGTACATACTGCCACTGGCGTGCCGCTCGCTGATGTAACGGCTATAGAGCTCGAAATAGAGCGCCTGTTGCGGGGTATTGCTGATGCGTAGTTCAATATCTTTGTTCTTATTGGCAATACGCCTCTGGCTTTTGGAAGCGACGAAATTGGCCACGGGCACACGAATACTATGACACGCACTGCAAGTCGCACAATGTGGCCGATAGGCATCATTGCCGCTGCGGCGAAACCCTTTCGCTAACAATTGTTGATAGATGTCGGCGTTGAGTTGGCTCGGCGGATGGACTACCATCAGTTTTTCTTGGCGCTTAGGCAGATAGCTGCAATCAAATTCACCGGTGAGCCCCAAACTTAATTGGTATATATCACTCATAACTCAGTTCCTGTGGTTGCCAATCGATGTTGGTTTGTCGTTGTCTTAGTGTAACGCAATTTAGATGGCTGATAAATTGTTGACGGCTAATCTCCTGCGCGCCCAATGACATCAGATGTGGGTTAGGCACCTGGCAGTCGACCATCGTAACTTGATGCTTGTTAAGCCATTGGCATAGCGTATAAAGCGCCGTTTTTGAACCATTGGTGACACGAGAGAACATCGACTCGCCACAGAAGGTATGCCCAACAAAAATCCCATAAACCCCGCCGACTAACTGATCGTCGAGCCACACCTCGACACTGTGTGCTATTCCGGCCTGGTGCAGATTTTGATAGGATTTGATGATATCATCACCTATCCAAGTCTCTTGTTGATAGGGACGTGGTTGGGCGCATTGCTCAATGACTTGGTCAAATGCATGATTGAGGGTTATCTTGAACTGTCGCTTCTTGAGAAACCGTGCAAAGCTGCGATTAACGCTAAATTGATCGGTATAGATAACGCACCTTGGATCTGGCGACCACCACATAACAGGCTCATCTTCGTTATACCACGGGAAAATCCCTTGCTCATAGGCATTGATTAAGCGCGCGGTACCCAGCGTGCCACCAATGGCGAGTAAACCATTGGGGTCGGTCAACGCTTGCGATACGGGTGGAAAGCCGACTTCGTCATCGTGTAATATTGTTAGTTGCGCCATAGTATTGATTAGTTTAATATTTCCTATTAGAGGATATAGCTTTACACACCGCGTTTGCTAAAACAAACAAAGGCTGAACATTTGGCTGATTTATAAGCGGTGTTTGAACATCACATGGAGAATAACATGAAGTGGTTCGCTTGCTTGTTAGGATTAGTCGCGTTGACGGTGAATTTTTCCGTCGCTGGCGCTACTGAAAAGACAATAAGCATTTCGAGAGTCGAATCGGCGACGATTTTAAGCGTGCGTAAGCTTAGTGAAGCTGATTTACGGCGCGATCAGAGCCGAGGTTGGACGCTATTTAGCACGGCGATGATCGGTGGTGTGTTGGGATTTCAGCACGGTGGCGGCTCGGCTTTTGATGTTAAGAGTGTCTTAAATAGTGTGCTGCGCCATAACAATAAGGCGGCAAGTAACACCGAGCTTGAGAGCATTGGCAAAATTCGTTTGTTTGAAATTCAAGTGACCATCAGCGATGGCTCACGACAAACGATTCTTATCGCCAATAATAATACGGTCTATCGTTCGAAAGATAAGATTAGGCTGGTGCATTTTGAGACCGGCGTATTTATCGATAAAGTGCAGTAAGGGGCTCAATAGAAGTCAGTTAAGGGAATGTACGAACGATGAAACGCGGTAGGTCCCGTCCTTTATCGCCTTAAATTTGAAATTGGCCAATGAAAAAATCAGGGACGATTTTTGATTCACGCTGTCACTGCTTAGGCGGACTTCCTTATGCCAGAGGCATAACGGTTCTACCTGCGCTCCGCTCACCCCTTCGGGACCAGCAAAGCTGTTCAAAATTGATCCTGTCAATTTTGTAGTATTTACCGCAGGTGACTGCATGGATGTAGGAAGTAGAGTAACGACAGGGAGCAGTTACCGAGACGCGGATCAAATACGATATTGAATAGACAATTTCTCATTTAAGATCAGCGATAAAATAACGGGTCGCCTTTCTTTCGGATACCTTTCTTTGGCGAAGCAAAGAAAGGTATCTGGTGTGCGTGTGCTGCGCTTAATTAAAAAGGTTAAGTTAACAAGCACATCACAATATTCGCTGAAGCTATAATTATTCGCTTAACTGACCAACATTACAGTAAGGGGCTTGTCTTTCCTAATACCAATCTGACAAGATTATTGCCCACTTGTGTTGGTTAAAATGAACGTTCACTGTGTTGCTTTCAATCCCAATAGCCCGCTATTGCTCAATCAAGCGCCTTGTGTTCATTAATTTTTCCTACGCACAACAAGATCACAAACTTAATCAAATTGGTATAACTGTCATTGAGTAAAGCGTTAATCAGACAAAAAAGACCCCGACAAACTGAGTTTGTCGGGGTCTTTTTTTTAGGCAATAATTACTGCGCGTCTAAGAAGCGCTCGGCATCTAGTGCCGCCATACAGCCAGAACCAGCTGAGGTGATTGCTTGGCGATAGTGTTGGTCAAACACATCACCTGCCGCAAAGATGCCTGGGATTGAGGTTTGAGTTGCGTTACCCGCAAGACCTGATTGCACTTTCAAGTAACCGTTACCCATCTCAAGTTGGCCTTCGAATATACCCGTATTTGGTTGATGACCAATGGCAATAAACACGCCATCGACCGTTAGTTCGCTGTCGCTGTTACCATTGGTGCCTGTTAATTTTAGCCCGGTAACACCCATTTGATCGCCAACCACTTCATCAAGCGTCGAATCCAGATGCAACACAATGTTACCTTCTTCAACTTTCTTCATTAGACGGTCGATCAAAATCTTTTCGCTGCGGAACGTATCACGGCGATGCACTAAATGTACTTTTGAGGCGATGTTCGCCAGGTAGAGCGCTTCTTCAACGGCGGTATTACCACCACCAACTACGGCAACTTCCTTACCGCGATAGAAGAATCCATCACAGGTAGCACAGGCAGAAACACCGCGGCCCATAAATTCTTGCTCTGAAGGCAGGCCAATATATTTAGCGGACGCACCCGTGGCCAAAATAACCGCATCGGCAGTAAAGACAAGGTTATCACCGGTCAGGGTGAATGGACGCTTGGTGAAATCGACTTTGTTGATATGCTCGAAGATAATCTCGGTATCAAATTTCTCAGCATGCTCTTTCATTCGATCCATTAACGCAGGACCGGTCAAATCGTTGGCATCACCAGGCCAGTTCTCGACTTCTGTTGTGGTGGTCAGTTGACCCCCTTGCTGCATCCCCGTGACAAGGACAGGTTTTAAGTTAGCACGCGCAGCATAGACAGCCGCGGTATAGCCTGCTGGGCCTGAACCTAGGATAAGTAATTGACAATGTTTTACGTCGCTCATGGGGACTCCTGAAATAATGTGGGGCGATAATTCTAGCAATTTGCTAGGCAATATAAAGATTGATGGGGGCAAGTACAAGTATTACAAGTGACAAAATAGAAAAAGGGAAGCAAATCGCTTCCCTTTTTTTTATTTATTGTTTTTTATTGCTTAAGCAATAGCAACTTCTGGCGCAACATAGTCAAGGCCATGTGCAATCGCGACGCTTTCACAGGTGATCTTACCGTGAATCACGTTAAGGCCAGCTAAGAAGTGAGCATTAGATGATAACGCTGCTTTATAACCCTTGTTTGCAAGGTCGATGATGAATGGCAATGTCGCATTGTTCAGTGCAAATGTAGAAGTACGTGGCACAGCGCCTGGCATGTTTGCAACACAATAATGTACTACTTCATCGACGATGAAGGTTGGATCTTGGTGAGTCGTCGCATGAGAAGTCTCGATACAACCGCCTTGGTCAATGGCAACATCAACGATGGCAGAACCGGGTTTCATCGCGGCAATGTGTGCCTTGGTGATCAACTTAGGTGCTGCAGCGCCAGGAATTAGTACGCCACCAATCACCAGATCTGCCGCCAATACTTCTGTCTCAAGTGTATCAGCGGTTGAGTAAAGTACTTTTGCGGTATTGCCAAACTGGATGTTAAGACGACGCAGGGTATCGATGTTGCGATCCAAAATCGTTACTTCAGCGCCCATGCCCACTGCCATTTGCGCCGCATTATTACCAACCATACCGCCACCAACAACAACGACTTTAGCCGGTGCAACACCGGGTACGCCGCCTAATAACATGCCACAACCAGCATTTGATTTCTCAAGGGCTTGTGCGCCGGCTTGAATTGACATACGACCAGCTACTTCAGACATCGGTGCAAGTAACGGTAAGCCACCGTTGCGATCGGTCACTGTTTCATAAGCGATACAAACCGCTTTAGAATCGATAAGATCTTGAGTCTGTGGTAAATCAGGGGCCAAATGAAGATAAGTAAAGAGGATTTGATCTTCGCGTAACATGGCACGCTCAACCGCTTGTGGCTCTTTTACTTTAACAATCATGTCTGCTTTGGCAAAAATAGTTTCCGCCTGAGCTTCGATGGTAGCACCAACGGTTATATAGTCTTGATCAGTAAAACCAATGCCAGCGCCAGCGTTTGCTTCAACCACAACGCTATGGCCGTGTTGAATCAGTTCACGCACACTCGCTGGTACCATTCCAACACGGTATTCATGATTTTTAATTTCTTTAGGTACACCGATAAGCATATTGTTATCCTTCTTTTTGTTATGGGTTTTAATTGTTCAATAGTATAGGCAACGATTACTGATATTAATCACTTTTGTTTACGCTGTTTTTAGCCTCTGCTAGTGTTTTATATCGCAATTACTGTTAAAGTTAGTTTTTTATGCTGTTAATGGGGTTTTGACTGGTCTATGGAGCTTGATCGAATCGATAAAAACATCTTACGTGAACTGCAAAACGACGCGCGTATCTCCAATGTTGAGCTGTCTAAACGTGTTGGTTTGAGCCCGACACCGTGCTTAGAACGGGTTAAGAGACTCGAAAAAAACAAGGTGGTGCGTCAATACACCGCGCTGCTCGACCCCAATCAACTCGATGCAGCATTGATGGTGTATGTGGAAATTAGCTTGCATCGTTCGAGCGCCGATGTGTTCGACCGTTTTAATTTGGCCGCTAATCAATTGGACTCTATTCTTGAATGCCATCTAGTGTCAGGGGATTTTGATTATCTGATTAAAACCCGCGTCTCTGACATGTCGACCTATCGTAAGGTGCTCAACGAAACCTTATTGGCCTTGCCAGACATTAAGGATTCACGCACCTATGTGGTCATGGAAGAAGTTAAATACTCAACCCAAATTAATATCAGCCCCTAGCGTGCTCATTAAGCCCAGTTTCATCCGTCTTATGTCATTAATGGTTATTACTGCGGCGTGCCGAGTGAAAAACTAGCCAATTAGACGCTTTTTCATAGAGTTTTGTTGCTAAATTTTGTATGGTTGTAGATCATATAGCTGTGGCCGTTGGAAATGCTCAAGTCATTCAATATCATTGGTCATCAGGTTAAATATTGTTGCGTTAGTTGTCGATTATTAAGGGACTACGTCAATGTAAATTGCATCCGCTCTCGGGTTTGGTGTCAATAAGAAGGAGTAGTTTTTTGTCGTCTGATAATATTGCTGGGCAAAACAGTGAATCAACTAACGAAACCAGTTCACACGGGCCAGTCACCGGTGGACAGCGCATACTTGAGGCATCAATAGTTGCTTCTACGTTGTTGTCATTGTATTTATTGCTCGCGCTGTATAGTTTTAATCCAACCGATGCCGCGTGGACCCAAACTGCGGTTAGCGGTACCTCTCAAAATTGGATGGGCCATACCGGTGCTTATCTCGCCGATATTTTGTTTTTTAGTTTTGGTTATCTAGCCTATAGTTTGCCATTCCTGTTGGCCGCGTTGGGCTACCTATTGTTTAAAGCCCATCATAAGCTGCGCGCCATCGATTTTTTCACCCTAGGTTTGCGCTTTATTGGTTTCTTCCTTACCGCCTTTGGTGTGCTGGCGACCGCGAGCATCAATTTTGATGACTTACACCAGGCGTTCTCTGCGGGTGGGGTCGTGGGGGATTTAATTGCCACTGCGATGCTGCCTAATTTTAATTTCTTGGGCACCACCTTGTTGTTAGTCTGCTTTATTGCCACCGGTTTGACGCTACTAACTGGTATTAGCTGGTCGGCTGTGGTGGATGGTACTGGCGCAGTGGTGATTAAAGCCCTGCTATGGTGTTGGCAATTACCGGCGCGCTGGCAACAGCAACAGCGTGAAAAAGCGCTCAACGAGCCACAACAATTAGATGTTGAAGACATGGCGCAGGCATCGGCCGAGCTTGAGCCCAATGCAAACGAGATCGTCTTTGATAGTAAACCACTCGATAGTAAACCACTCGCTAATAAAAAATCGCCCGCACTAATTAGCCAGCCGAGCGTGCCAGATGATCTTCCTTCATTTAGTGCGACCAATGCTCCTTTAGAAGATGATACGGCAGAGGTTGATGATATTGAGCATGAGAAGATGACCCAATACCAGCGCCCAGAACCGAGCCTAGGCACAATCGATAAGGCTGTGGTTGATGTAACGCCAAGTGTTGGCGCGATTGAGCCTTCGAATCAGGCATTAGCCGATGCGATTGCCGCGGTGCAGCCCAAAGCTGTGGCAGAGGACGATGACGATGACGATGAACACCGTGGCATCGATGGATTACCGCCAGTGCGCCGTGCCACCACCCTAATGCCTTCGTTAGAGTTGCTCGATATGCCAAAAAAATCGGTTAATCCGATAGCGCAAGAAGACTTGGATCGTGTGTCCCGTTTGGTTGAAGCTAAATTACTCGATTTTAATGTCATCGCTACCGTGGTCGACGTTTTTCCGGGTCCGGTGATCACCCGTTTCGAGCTAGACCTAGCGCCAGGCATTAAGGTCAGCAAGATTTCTGGGTTATCAAAAGATTTGGCACGTTCGCTATCAGCGCTTAGCGTGCGCGTTGTGGAAGTGATACCGGGTAAAAGTGTCATTGGCATCGAGATCCCTAACGAGAATCGTGAAATCGTTTATTTACGCGAGAATCTCTCTAGCACTAAATTTACCGATGCTGCTTCTCCATTAACCATGGTGCTTGGCAAGGATATTGCGGGCATGCCTGTGGTGGTTGACTTAGGCAAGATGCCTCACTTATTAGTCGCTGGTACCACCGGGTCTGGTAAGTCGGTTGGGGTGAACGCGATGATTTTATCGTTATTGTATAAATCGACGCCAGAGCAGGTGCGGATGATCATGATCGATCCAAAAATGCTTGAACTGTCGGTCTATGAAGGCATTCCCCATCTGCTCTCTGAAGTGGTTACCGATATGAAAGAAGCGGCCAATGCGCTGCGCTGGTGTGTTGGTGAGATGGAGCGACGCTATAAGCTGTTATCAGCCGTTGGCGTGCGTAACCTAGCTGGCTATAACGCCAAGGTCATCGCGGCGAGAGAGGCGGGAACCCCCATGGTTGACCCGTTATGGAAAGCAGGCGATAGCATGGATGAGAGCGCACCGGAATTGGAAACCCTGCCGAGCATTGTTGTTATCGTCGATGAATTTGCCGACATGATCATGATCGTTGGTAAAAAAGTGGAAGAGCTAATCGCCCGTATCGCTCAAAAAGCGCGTGCAGCAGGCATTCACTTGATCTTGGCAACGCAGCGTCCGTCGGTGGATGTTATCACCGGTTTAATTAAAGCCAACATTCCCACACGTATTGCTTTTCAGGTATCATCGCGCGTCGATTCGCGCACCATATTAGATCAACAAGGCGCCGAGCATTTGTTGGGGCAAGGCGACATGTTATATTTGCCGCCGGGTACAGGTGTGCCAACACGAGTGCATGGCGCGTTTGTTGATGATCATGAGGTGCATAAGGTCGTGGCCGATTGGAAACTTCGCGGTAAACCCAATTATATCGACGCCATTTTATCCGGTGAATCAAATGAATCAATATTGTTACCCGGCGAAGCCTCGGATGATGATAGCGAAAATGATGAATTTTATGATGACGCAGTGGCCTTTGTTACCGAGAGTCGTCGTGGCTCAATCTCTAGTGTGCAGCGTAAATTCAAGATTGGTTACAATCGCGCGGCACGATTAATTGAACAAATGGAAGCCTCGGGCGTCGTAAGTTCACCAGGTCACAACGGCACGCGTGAAGTATTAGCGCCTCCAGCGCCAAAAATGTAAGTAAGGAATGAGATGTTAAAGGTAAAATTATTATCCGTGATTGCGGTTGCCATGTTCAGTCAAGGCGCACTCGCTATAGACAACACAAGCCCAACAGCGGTTAAGAAAGTGTTCTCACAAAATCCTGTAGCGGTGAATCAAGACGCTCGCCTATTGCGCAGTAAGCTGACGCGATTGCCGCAGTTTTCGGCGTTATTTAACCAGCAGGTATTTGACAACAAAGGTAAGCTAATTCAACAAGCCAGTGGTAGCATGGCGGTCAGCCAGCCTAATCAATTTCGTTGGCTAACCAACGAACCTGACGAGTCGGTCATCGTGTCAGATGGCGTTGCCGTGTGGGTGTACAACCCGTTTGTCGAGCAAGTGACGGTGATGGATTTAGATAACACCGTGAAGCAATCACCCTTGTGGCTGATCGCTAATCAAACGGATACTGCGTGGTCGCAATTTAAGGTTAAGCAAAGTGAGCAAGGTAAGCGTTTTAGCATTATCCCCAATGATCCTAATAGTTTAACCCGCCAAATTGTATTAGCATTTGACGGTGACTCTCTGGTGGAACTCACCTTAGAAGATAGTCAGGGGCAATCGAGTGTTTTTGCCTTAAGCGAGTTTAATGCTGCGCCCAACTTTGCGCCAAAAACCTTTAGCTTTGAGCTACCACAAGATGTTGATCTTGACGATCAACGCCGCACCCAATAAACCAAAGGTTGCAACAACGTGAGCACCATTCCACTTGATTTCTCCCCCGACTTTGCGCCGCTAGCGGCGCGTATGCGCCCGCAAACGTTTGACCAATACATCGGTCAGTCTCACATTCTGGGCGAGGGCAAACCGCTGCGCAAAGCGCTAGAAGCGGGGCGCGCGCACTCGATGATACTGTGGGGGCCACCGGGCACCGGAAAAACAACCTTGGCCGAGCTGGTGGCGCATTATGTCGATGCTCATGTCGAGCGTATTTCTGCGGTGACCTCAGGGGTTAAAGAAATCCGCGCCGCGATTGAAAAAGCACAACAGGTGGCGCAATCACAGTCACGTCGTACGCTACTGTTTGTCGATGAAGTGCATCGCTTTAATAAATCACAACAAGATGCATTCTTGCCCTATATCGAAGATGGCACGGTGATTTTTATTGGCGCGACCACCGAAAACCCTTCTTTTCAGCTCAATAACGCCCTGTTATCTCGTGCGCGAGTGTATTTACTCAAGCGATTAGCGGACCAAGACATTATCGATCTGGTTAAACAAGCATTAAACGACAGTGAGCAGGGCCTAGCGTCATCGAACATGAAAATGAGTGATGAAGTGATCAATGCACTAGCGAGCATCGTGCAGGGTGATGCGCGCATGGCGCTAAATTACCTTGAATTACTCAGCGATATGAGTGGTTCTGGTGAAAATGACATTAGCATGACGATGTTATCGCAAGTCTGTGGCGATAAGGTCAGTCAATTTGATAATAAGGGCGACCTTTATTACGACTTGATCTCTGCCTTGCATAAATCGATACGCGGCTCCTCGCCTGATGGCGCCCTGTATTGGTTTTGCCGATTATTGGCAGTAGGTGGCGATCCACTCTATGTTGGCCGGCGACTACTGGCGATTGCCTCCGAAGACATCGGCAACGCCGATCCCAAAGCGATGCAAGTGGCGTTAAGCGCGTGGGATTGTTACCACCGTGTCGGCCCCAGCGAAGGGGAGCGCGCCTTAGCTCAGGCAGTCATTTACTTAGCCTGTGCGCCCAAGAGTAATGCGGTATATAGCGCGTTTAGCCAAATGAAAGCCCTGGTTAAATCTGAGCGTGACCATGATGTGCCCAATCACCTGCGTAATGCGCCCACCAAGTTGATGAGTGACTTAGGCTATGGTGAGTCTTATCGTTATGCCCACGATGAACCAAATGCGTTTGCCGCAGGTGAATGCTATTTACCCGAAGAATTGGCGCAGCTAGAGGTCTATCAACCGACGAGTCGTGGTTTGGAAGGCAAGATCGGCGAGAAATTACGCTACCTGCAACAGCTCAATCAACAAAGCGATAGCAAAAGATATGAATAATTTGTTATTAATTGCCATCGGCGGCGCAGTTGGCGCAGTTTCTCGCTATTCTCTGGCACATTTAGCAATTAACCTATTTGGTAAAGGCTTTCCTTTTGGTACACTTATCGCTAATTTCGTTGGTTCCTTGCTGATGGGTTTACTTTTTGGACTGGTTGAGTCCGGATCGTTATGGCCACATGCGCGAATTGCATTGGGTGTGGGTTTTTTGGGCGCGTTTACCACGTTTTCGACATTCTCCCTCGACACCGTATTGTTAATACAGCAGGGTGACTGGCAAAAAGCGGCATTAAATATGTTGCTCAACGTAGGATTAAGTATAAGCGCGGTCTTTTTAGGACTGTGGTTAGCCAATAAATAAGGCCTAAGACCTGGGTCATCAATATCAGTAAATATAGATTTTGGAAAAATAATGTTAGATTCTAAATATATCAGAGCAGAATTAGAACAAACTGCGCAGCGTTTAGCGCAGCGTGGATTTCAATTAGACACCGAGCAATTGGCACAACTTGAAGAACGTCGCAAGACTTTACAAGCAGCGACACAAGAGCTACAAGCTCAGCGTAATACTCGTTCCAAATCGATTGGCCAAGCCAAGGCCCGTGGTGAAGACATTGCACCGCTACTTGCCCAAGTGGGTGAGTTAGGTGAGCAACTCGAAGCAGCTAAGGCCGAGTTAGCAGAGCTACTAACTGATATTGATAACATTACTTTGGGTCTACCTAACTTGCCAGATAGTGATGTACCCGTGGGTAAAGATGAAGACGACAATGTTGAAGTCTCACGTTGGGGCACGCCGCGCACTTTTGATTTTGAGCCTAAAGATCATGCAGATGTGGGTGAAGCACTTGGCGGTATCGATTTTGCTGCGTCGGTAAAATTAAGTGGCTCACGCTTTGTGGTACTCAAAAGTAAGATCGCTCGCATGCACCGCGCGCTTGCGCAGTTTATGCTTGACTTACATACCGACCAGCATGGCTACACGGAGGCTTATGTCCCTTATTTAGTCAATGCCGATAGCTTACGCGGTACCGGTCAATTGCCTAAATTTGGTGAAGATTTGTTTCATACCAAGCCGGCAAACGAAGAAGCGACAGTATTAAGCCTTATCCCAACTGCCGAAGTGCCGTTGACTAATTTGATGCGCGATGAAATTGCCGATGAAGCGCAATTACCGCTTAAATTTACTGCGCACACGCCGTGTTTCCGTAGTGAAGCCGGCTCTTACGGTCGCGATGTGAAAGGACTTATTCGTCAACATCAGTTTGATAAAGTTGAAATGGTGCAATTGGTTAAACCAAGCGAATCAGATGCTGCATTAGAAGAGCTAACTGGACACGCAGAAAAAGTATTACAGTTACTTGAACTGCCTTATCGTAAAATGTTGCTATGTACTGGTGACATGGGCTTTACCGCCGCTAAGACATACGATTTGGAAGTGTGGTTACCGACGCAAGATTGCTATCGTGAGATTTCATCATGTAGTAATACCCGCGATTTCCAAGCGCGCCGCATGCAAGCACGTTTCCGCAATAAAGAAACCAACAAGCCAGAGTTACTGCACACATTAAACGGTTCTGGATTGGCGGTAGGGCGTACTTTAGTGGCTATCTTGGAAAATAACCAACAGAGCGACGGCAGCATTACCGTACCAGAAGCGCTACGTCCATACATGGGAGGATTAGCCGTTATAAGCTAATCAATATTGAATGCGCAGTGATGAACAGTGGTTTAGGCGCATGCTCTATCGCAGCATGCTCCTATTGTTCAGTGGTTTACTGATAGCAATATTAATAAGTGCCATTGAAGTCGTGATTAAACACGCCTAATGAAAACGCCAGCTTCTCGCTCAATGCCGATCGTTTAAGAAAACTTGAACGATCTTGCAGATAGATCATAATCCCCAACCTTATTTGAGGTCTGGGGATTTTTTATGTTTAATCAAGAGT
>Ga0209292_1001992_pt1 | contig 24237 bp, 28 predicted proteins | sample GOMGulsemesocosm_2_FD_184634 | JGI IMG/M metagenome (GOLD analysis project Ga0209292, IMG submission 184634) | Methane-oxidizing microbial communities from mesocosms in the Gulf of Mexico - GOM9C Gulf of Mexico (SPAdes) (version 2) | ecosystem: Environmental > Aquatic > Marine > Cold seeps... | reverse complement strand
TCACTAAATTTTAGGCGAAAAAAAAGACGTCAGGAAACGTCTTTAATTCTTGAGATTGGTGGAGCTGGCGGGAGTCGAACCCGCGTCCAAAAAACCTACATCCTCGGTACTACATGCTTAGTCGCTTATTTATTTAACCAATTAGACGCCAAGCGACAGGCTTCGTCATGGTGAGCTTAATACTATTTCGCGGTTCAGCCTTAAGCGTGCTTCCCTCGCTATCCTATTTAGGGTGACCATCGATCCTCTAACCAATAGGAGAGATTTCAAGGCGATGGCTAGCCTAAGCGGCTAGTGCGAACGTTTCGTCGTTAGCAATTATAGTTTTGCGGCTTTTTACCAGGCCAACCGCCCCTGGGCATGCACCTTGGGTTTCGTGAATCTTGTCGAATCCTGAATCAGCCCCAAAGTTTTCACTCAAGCTTTCGCTTAAATGTATTCTACAAAGCGCATTGTACCGCGCTTTATCTATTTAAACAACGTGATAAATTTTAACCAGTTGTTATCTAATAAAATTTAGTTATCTGTCTAAATTTTTGTTTTTCATTAAGCGGCCTTTATCAACTTGCCACTCGCGATCTTTAATATCAGAACGTTTGTCGTGATCTTTCTTACCTTTACCTAAGAAAAACTCGAGTTTAACCCAGCATTGTTTCCAATACATAGCGGTTGCGATGAGTGAATAGCCGTCACGATCAACTGCACCAGATAAACGGTCCAATTCTCGTCGGTTCAATAAAAGCTTACGGTCACGGTTTGGATCACACACTACATGACTAGATGCTTGATTAAGTGGCATAATTTCTGCGCCAGTTAAATAAGCCTGTCCGTCTTTCATAAAAACGTAGCAGTCTGAAATATTTACCTTGCCGGTACGAATACTTTTAATTTCCCAACCTTGTAAACTCATTCCTGCTTCAAACTTGTCAGAAAGAGAATAGTTGTGACGCGCCTTTTTATTTTGCGCAATAGTATTACTATTTGATGATTTTGATTTTTTCTTTGCCATAATGGCGCTCATTATACGTAGAATCGTATTGTTTTAAATGAGAATCTTCACCTTTTTGTGATTAATGCCTTTTAGTTGCCAATTTGTTATCATATATGGCTAGCAATTGGAGGAATAATGCCGAGTATTAGTCGTAGTGCTTTAGTGATGCACAGTGTTGAACAAATGTATGATCTTATTAATGATGTTGTTGCTTATCCGCAGTTTTTACCTGACTGTATTGATAGTAAAATAATTTCTCAAGATGATACATCGATGACCGCTTCTTTATTAGTATCGAAAGGTGGGGTTAAAAAGTGGTTTACTACTCAAAATACGTTTTTAACGCATTCGAAAGTTGATATGAGTTTAGTGGATGGTCCGTTTAAGCAATTAACGGGCGGTTGGAAGTTAACGCCTTTGTCAGAAGAAGCTTGCAAGATAGAGCTTGCGCTTGAGTATGAATTTTCCAGTAAAATATTTGATTTAGCTTTTGGTAAGGTATTTAACCAATTAGCGAATAATATGGTGCAAGCGTTTACAGGTAGAGCTAAAGAGGTATACGGTAAAAATGCAATTTAACGATGATGTAGCAGATAAAATGCAAATTGAAGTGGTGTATGGTGACCCTGTGAGCCAAAAGATTGTTGTTGTAAATATGGATGCCGAAAGCACCATTGAACAAACTATTGAAGCGTCAGGTATTAAAAACATATACCCAGAAATTGATTTAAAGGTGAACAAGGTTGGTATTTGGAATCGTGCGGCTAAGTTAACCGATACGGTTATTGATTTAGACCGTATTGAAATATATCGCCCGTTACTTGCTGATCCGAAAGAAGTTAGAAGGCGCAGAGCCGAAAAAGCAAAAGAAGAAGGTAGAGCGAATAAAATTACCGGTGGTAGGGTTAAACCACTTTAGTTATTTGCCACTTGTAACTCTTTAGTTTTTGTTTGGCTGTTAGGTTGCTGAATTAACGCTAACTGTTTAATAAGCGTATTAGTGGTAAAAGGTTTGACTATAAAGCCGTTAACTTTAGCTTTTATGATTGATTTTACTTCGTTACGCTGATCTTCACAGGTAACCATTATAACAGGTAGGTTAATTAACGCTTTATCTAATCTAAGGCGTTTTAAAAGCTGAACACCATCTAACTTAGGCATGTGATAGTCGGTAATGAGTAAGTCGTATTTTTGAGCGCGGAGTTTATCTAAGGCTTGTAACCCGTTTACGGCTTCGTCAACTTGCTCGTGCCCTATATCTTTAAGCATATGAAGCATTACATGGCGCATTGAAGTCATGTCGTCTACCACTAGAATCTTCATTCCTTTTATCCCTTGTTCCACGTGTTAATCGATAATTATAGCGTAACTCTATGAAAGCGCTAATGTGGGAAATAGAGGCGAATAAACAATAATTTTTTATTGTCTGAATTCTTTAAGAAAATCTCGTTCATATTTTTTGTAAATTTATTATAATAGCGTTAATTATTATTATGTGAACAAAGTTATGAACCCAATAATTCAATTATTAAAAGATGCGAATATCAGCGAAGAGCAAACTAAAGAAATTTTTCAAGCGTTAACTGAAAACCCGTTAATGGCAATGACTACTATTGGCCAACTAGGTATTGCACCTGAAAAACTACAAGCGGTAATGATGCAAGTAATGACTAATCCAGACTTAATTAAAGACGCTGTAAATTCGTTAGGATTAGACTTTAGTAAAGTGGAAGAAGCAAAGAAACAAATGAAACCAGAGTAATACTCAAATAATTTTTTATTTTATATAAGCGCCATGTTAGTGACTAACATGGCGTTTTTTTATATCCAAAAACATAAGCTACCACAGAGGGTACAGAGAACACCGAGAAAAAATATCGCGCTTTATTTTCTCTGTGTAGCGTAGCGCTTTGGTGTTCTCGGTGGTGTATTCTTTAATTACTGAATAGTTGCATATTGAATAGATACAATAATGTTAACTATTACCCCATGGGTTTGCTTTGTTCGAAGTATATTCACGTGTTTTTTTCGCTTTTTTCTCTCTTAAACGCTCAGCATCTTCAAAGCTTAAATCAGCTGGTTCTTTTGGTTGCTGATCGGCAGGAACAATTCGTGCACGTGGAGGTAACTCAAATTGTTCGCTGTCTGCTTTAGGTAATCCTTTATATTGATACAGGTAAAAAGCTTCTACTTTTTCACGTGCCCAGTCAGTTTTCTTTAAAAATTTGATACTAGAAGCGATACTTGGCTTTTTTCTAAAACAATTAATATTTAGGTAAGCATCTAATAAGTCGAAACCATATTGGTCAACTATTTCGTTTAATAATGTTTCTAACTTTAGGCCGTGTAAGGGATTATTGTGGTATGGGTTTTCGGTACTCATGAGCTGGCCTTATTGTAATATAATTATTAACGTGTTTTGTTTAAGTTGTATATTATAATTTTAGCGTGTGTTTTTAGATAGTGTTATTCAATATTTGTTGAAAATTATTAAATATTTTTAACCATACTGTCATAAAGCTTTCATATTGATTGATTAGATTTAACTAAAACATTTAATGAGACTTTATGATGACAACACCTCAATGGGACAACGTACATTACGAAGACGAAGAGTTTACTGATTTTTCTGAGTATGAAATTAAGGAAAGCACTAAACAGCGTAAACAACGTGATGTAAGAATGATGAAAAAGAAAAAACGAGCCAAACAAGAGGTTTCATCCTTCGACGAATACGACGCTTATCATTAGTTATACTAGTATCAGTAGGTAAAGTTAATATAAACTAGGCGTATTAATCTTCTAAGTTGTTATGAAGCTCAATATGCCTCAACATAATCTATTGAAAAAAATCTTTCCTGCAGCAGGGATTTCTCCTGAATCTATCGAAATAACAGATATAAAACCAACCAAGAACACAGGTGTTTTAGTTGGTTTTACACAGTTGCCATTTACCGGCGCTAATCAAAAGGTAGTGGTATATCATGCGATTAACGAAAATGGTGAAGACGATTATCGTGTTATTTCTGCAGCGTGTCCACATCAAGGGGCAGACATTAGTCGAGACGAATTAAAACCTGACGGTAATGTATATTGTTCTCTGCACAAACGACCCATTTGTGTATTTAGTAAATTCAACCAAGCTTTTGCGGTTGAAAAACGTGGTGAGAAATTTTTTATAATGGCTACCCAGAAATAGAAGAAGTAAATAACAAAAAGTAAGGAGAGAAGGGCTCTCTCCTGATCGGGTTTTATATATTTTGTTAAAGCGTGTACAAGCTTTGTGTAAATCTATCAGCTTTAGGTAAATAGAAGTTGTCGTAATCAAGTGAAAACGCAACATAGTTTGCTTTACCTTTTAGCTCTTCACGGGGTACAAAGCCATATACTCTCGAGTCTGCGCTGTTCCTTCTGTTGTCACCCAGCACCAAGTAGTGGTCTGAAGGCACCACTACTGCTCTGAAACTGGCTAATTCTGCAGGTCGTTTTTTATCATGTTTAACAAAATGCTTAACGCCGGTTAAGTTTTCAATTAAAAACTCATTGCTACCTTCTTTTTCCGCGTTATCGTAACTCATGGTTCTACCATTAATAGTAAGTACTTCATTAGTCATTGCTATTTTATCGCCAGGTAGGCCAATAATTCGTTTTATGAGTCTGTTTTCAGCTGCTGCCGACTCAAATACTACAATATCACCACGGCTGGGCTCACCCGTTTTCATTATTGAAATAGTCGTTAACGGTATGCGTAAATCGTAGGCCATTTTATCTACTATTATGCGGTCACCCACTTCTAATGTTGGTTTCATTGAGCCACTTGGTATTGTATACCAGTCGGCCACGGCACTCCTAAAAAATACCATTAATACAATAAATGATAATAAGCCAATGTTGTTTTTTAAGAGCGATTTTATCTTACTTTTCATGAAACAATCCTTTGATTTTAGTTTGTATAAACTTGATATGAACAATAGGTAGTTTGACTGCTAAGTGTGACTAAAGTTTACGATTATTTAAGGGAAAGTGTAAAATATTATGTATGGCGTTAATGGTTAATTGTAGAAGCATGATGTGGGTTTAAAAACATCTAATGAAATACGGCATTTATTTTACTCATTCGCCCTATTCGAGCAGTTTAACTGTTGTTATAATGCGGCTAACTTACGTTTTTTTATAATTTTTAGAGGTTCCTTGGATGTCGGAAGCTGAAAACCGTCCAACAAATTTTATTCGCCAAATCATAGATGCTGACTTAGCTAGTGGAAAGCATAATGCTGTGCAAACGCGTTTCCCACCTGAGCCAAATGGTTTTTTACATATTGGTCACGCAAAATCTATTTGTTTAAATTTCGGTATCGCTCAAGATTATCAAGGTTTATGTAATTTACGTTTTGATGATACTAACCCTGAAAAAGAAGATATTGATTACGTAAACTCTATTCAAGAAGACGTAAAATGGTTAGGTTTTGAATGGGCTGGCGATATTAATTATTCGTCAAACTATTTTGACCGTTTACACGGTTTTGCTGTAGAGCTAATTGAAAAAGGCTTAGCGTTTGTTTGTTTCCTAAATGGTGAAGAAACACGTGAATATCGCGGTACGCTAAATAAACCAGGTAAAAATAGCCCGTACAGAGATACTTCTATTGAAGAAAACCTCGCGTTATTTCAAAAAATGAAAGACGGTGGCTTTAAAGAAGGTGAATGTGCCTTACGTGCAAAAATAGATATGAGCTCAAGCTTTATGTGTATGCGCGACCCTATTATTTATCGCGTTCGATTTGCTAACCATCACCAAACAGGTGATAAATGGTGCATTTACCCAATGTACGATTTTACGCATTGTTTGTCAGATGCTATTGAAGGTATTACACATTCACTATGTACGTTGGAATTCCAAGATAACCGTCGTCTTTACGATTGGGTATTAGAAAACGTATCTATTGAAACGGTTCCTCATCAGTATGAGTTTTCTCGTTTAAATATTGAATACACGGTATTGAGTAAACGTAAACTGAATACTTTAGTTGACGAAAATCTAGTAGAAGGTTGGAGCGATCCTCGTATGCCTACTATTGCAGGATTTAGACGCCGTGGTTATACCGCAAGCTCAATTAGAGAATTCACTAAACGTATTGGTGTTACCAAAATGGATAACACAGTAGAAATGGGCGTTTTAGAAGCCTGTATCCGCGAAGACTTAAACGACAATGCCCCTCGTGCAATGGCTGTTTTAGATCCTATTAAGTTAGTTGTTGAAAACTACGACGAAGCAAAAGTAGAAGAGCTAACGGTAAAAAATCACCCAAGTGATGAAGAACAGGGAACACGTATTGTTCCGTTTAGCCGAGAACTTTATATTGAAGCGGAAGACTTCAGAGAAGAAGCAAATAAAAAGTACAAGCGTTTAGTTATTGATAAAGCGGTACGTTTACGTGGTGCCTATGTCGTAACAGCAACACGTTGCGATAAAGATGCTGAAGGTAACATAACAACGGTTTATTGTACTTACGATCCTGAAACATTAGGTAAAAACCCAACCGATGGTACTAAACCTAAAGGTGTTATTCATTGGGTGTCTGCAGAGCAAAGTGTTGATGCTGAAATTAGGTTGTATGATCGTTTATTTACAATTGCTAACCCAGGTGCAGCTGAAGACTTTAATTCAGTAATTAATCCTGATTCATTGATCGTAAACAATAAAGCGAAAGTTGAACCAAGCTTAGTTAATGCTAAAGCAGAACAAGCATTTCAGTTTGAACGCCAAGGTTACTTCTGTTTAGACAATGCAGACGCGGCTGAAGGTAAGTTAGTATTTAACAGAACCGTAGGTTTGCGTGATACTTGGGCTAAGATAGAAGCTAAATAAGTGCTTAAATATTATTAGGCTTAGCGCTGGTGTACATCCGCTGCGTTAAGTTTGATAAAAGCTAAATATAAAGCCCAATAAAAAACCGACATAAAGTCGGTTTTTTTATAATCAATGTTTAACGACTAATCGTTAGTGTGATTTTCGGAATGCTTCACACTCGTCATGATCGTTACATTCGCCGTATAAATATAAGCTATGGTTGGTAAGCTTTATTTCGTGATGTTTAGCGATGTCTAATTGACGTTGTTCAATAACATCATCTTCAAATTCAACGACTTTACCGCAATTTAAACATACTAAATGGTCATGATGTTTCTTTTGGGCTAGTTCAAAAACTGATTTCCCGCCTTCAAAATGGTGACGAGTTACAATACCTGCGTCATCAAACTGGTTGAGTACACGGTAAACCGTTGCTAAACCAATTTCTTCATGTTGTTCTAATAAGATCTTGTAAACGTCTTCAGCACTTATGTGTTGATTTGTTGGTTTTTGTAATATCGATAAGATTTTAACTCTTGGTAACGTAATTTTTAAACCAGCACGTTTTAGTTCTTCATTTTGATCAGGCATATAGCTTTTATTAATACAGTCGAATATATATGAAAAGTATAGGGGTTTATTTATCAGGTTGAAAGCATTTGTTGATAAGAATAGTTAATTTCTTTGGTGTTTTTACTATTTTATTGGGATAATCGCCTTACTGGTACGATGAGGTAAGGGTAATTAGGATGAATTGGCTGTTTAAAAAAGCGTGGTCGTTTAAGTTGATAATGAATATGTGGCCGCCATTATTATTTTCGCGCATTAGGTTGACAAGTTTAAGTAACGATTTCCGTCAAGCTGAAGCTAAAATGACGCTAAGTTTATGGAATAAGAATGCAATGGGGGCGCAGTTTGGTGGCTCTTTATTTGCAATGACAGATCCATTTTATATGTTAATGCTAATGGGGTATTTAGGTAAAGACTATATTGTGTGGGATAAGTTTTCAGATATTGACTTTATTAAACCGGGGAGAGGAACCGTTTACGCAAAGTTTCATCTAACCGATGAGCTATTACAAAACATTAAAGACAATACGGCAGAAGGAAACAAGTACTTACCGGTGATCGCAGTAACCATTATGGATGATGCAGGGGATGTTGTCGCAAAAGTAAATAAAACTATCTATATAAGAAAGAAACTTCCTAAATAGGGTTTGGTTTTCATAAGGGAGTTATAAAATTGGGTATTTACTTAATTTAAAGCTTTAAAGAAAATTTAACTGAGTTATTGAGGTGGAAACACCTTTTAGGAAATAACTCAGTTTAATGTATATCGAGTTTAGAACGCGATATTAGTCTTCAAATTCAGCTAAACACATTTCATCATTGATTTGTTCAACCCATTTAGAAACACGTTCGTCAGTTAATTCTGGTTGTCTGTCTTCATCAACACACAAGCCAATAAAGGTATTGTCATCAACTAAACCTTTAGATGCTTCAAATTCGTATCCTTCGGTAGGCCAGTTACCAACTAAAATAGCGCCTTTAGATTCTACGATGTCGCGTAAAGGGCCCATAGCATCACAGAAGTACTCAGAATAATCTTCTTGATCGCCTAAACCAAATATTGCAACTAACTTATCAGTAAAGTCAATTTCTTCAAGGTCTGGTAAAAAGTCATCCCAGTCACACTGGTTTTCACCGTAATACCAAGTAGGGATACCAAGAATTAATAAATCAAATTCTGCTATTTCTTCTTTAGTACTTTTTGCAATGTCTTTAACCTCAATCAGCTTCTTACCCAGTTTTTTCTGGATCATCTTGCTTACAGCTTCAGTATTACCCGTATCACTTCCGAAAAATAAACCTACAATTGCCATTAATCTATAACCTTTTATCTACTACCGAATATGCTTGTTTCAGTATATCTACTAATATTAATTTTTAATGTTTTGCAGAGATTGCACGAGTATGTCTTCAATTAACTTACCTCGATTAACCCCTTGTTCTTTTGCCAACTCATCGAGCTGTTCAAATAAATCTTGATGAATTTTAAATTCCACGCGTTTTAAACCATTGTTTTTATCACGCTTTACTTGGTTTCTTTTATTTATTTTTATTTGAACACTTCTAGAATGAGGATTCGTCTTCGGTCTACCCGGACGTTTCTCATCTTGAAATAAATCAATTGTTGTTAAATCTGTTGCTTCTTTAGCCATAACTATAAAACTTTAACCAACGCCTTGGCTTTCCCACACAAATTGGATGACACCTTTAGCAATAAAGCCAGCACATCCTAAAAATAAAACTAAGTAAACAACATAACGACCGTTCTTCGGCACGTCGTTGTTTTTCATCACATCATGCATAGACAAACCAATAAAAATAAAGATAACAAGGAATAATAAGTTTAATCCAATCGCTTCAATTAGTTCTAAATGTTCAGCTAACATAATTCACCTTAAAAAATTCAGGCCGCATTATAGCATAACCATCTTTTTAAACCCATTTTTTTTAACGTAAATTAATAGGAATAAACTTAGCTATGCTTTGCGTCAATAAAACGACTAAATACCTTAGTAATAAAGGGGATTAAGCAAGAAAGTTAGTAACGATTCGGTTAAAAACAACAGACTTTTCTGCATGTAACCAGTGGCCAGCGTCTTGAATTATTCTTGCTTTACTCTGAGGGAATAATTTTACGATAGTATTGCGGTGTTCAGGTAAAATATAGTCAGATTTCCCACCCTTTATAAACAATGTTTCACCAGAAAATGCTTTGTTGGTGTCAAAACCTATCATGATTTGTTTATAGCAATTTTTGATATTGTCGACACTGCATTTAAAGGATATTTGGTTATTAGTTGTTTTGAGGTTTCTTAGGAGGAACTGTCTAACGCCCACTTCTTCAACATATTGTGCAAGTTGAGTATCGGCTTCTTTTCGGTTACTGATTGTTGTTAAATCAATAGATTGTAAACCATTAATAATTTGGTTGTGATGTGGCGGGTATTCAACGGGAGCAATATCAGCAACAATTAACTTATTTACACGTTTAGGGTGATTGATCGCTAACCACATGGCTATTTTACCCCCCATTGAATGCCCTAAAATATGGGTACTCTCAATAGATAAATGGTCCATAACGTTTACAATATCTTGTGCTAGTTCGTCATAAGACATTGAGTTTTCGTGGAATGAATCTCCATGATTCCTAACGTCTACACTTGTTACTGTGTAGTGTTCACGCAGCGGTTTTGCCACCATATTAAGATTATCTAAACTGCCGAATAAACCATGAATTAACAGAATATGAGGGCCCGAACCTTGTTGAGTGTAATTAAGTAATTTCATTGATAAAAAATAGATGATTTATTATGGCGCTATTGTCCTTCGTTTTGTTAACTCAGGCAAATATATTCAAAACAAAATGATAAAAAATACACTTGCATGTAAAATCACTATAGAGACTTCACTTGAACATCAGTATAATCGACATGCACCCGAAGTAATTGAATTGTTATACCCAAGGTACCAAGGTAATTAATGAAAAACATAGAAATAGAAGAAGATCTTTATCAATATATCGCTTCAAAAACTCAGTTTATTGGAGAGAGCGCTACGTCAATATTACGCCGTTTGTTGTTAGAGCAACCAACATCAGAGAATCAAGAAGCAAAACCGGCTATTGAGCATACAGTTGTAAAGGTTGAAACTGAAACTCCAACCGTAGATCAAGATAAAGAATCCACCGTTGAGACTCAATCAACCGAATCTTCGGAAGTTGAAATTGTAACCTCGAACGAATCTGTATTTAATTACATTAATAAAGAAGAGCTAGCGATGCAGCGAGGCGCTGTAGGTCGTTTCTTATTAATTCTTGGAGCACTTCACCGTGTTCATACCCAAAAATTCTCAGTCGTTTCTGAAATTCGGGGTCGAGATCGTTTATATTTTTCTTCTGATTTAAATGAGTTAACAGAAAGTGGCAGTAGTACTAAGCCATTTCAAATTCCAGAAAGCCCTTATTGGGTTGTTACTAATTCAAATACCACGCGTAAAAAAATGATTTTAACTAAAGTGGCAACGGCTCTAGGTTATTCTGAAAGTGAAGCCGAAAATATCCGTGAACTGCTATAGTTTTTATAGTAAATAACGACCACTAACTTTATATTTTATCTCTTAAAAGGACACTAGAATGTCGATTCATCCACATGCAGGAAAGCCTGCAAGACCAGAAGATCGTATAAATATCGGACGATTAGTGAGTGATTATTTTTTAAAAACACCTGATGTTAATATCGTTGAACAAAAAGTTACCTTCGGTACATCGGGTCATCGTGGAAGCGCGAGTGTAACGAGTTTTAATGAACAGCATATTGTTGCTATTTGCCAGGCAGTAGCAGAATACAGAATAGAGCAAGGTTATAAAGGGCCTTTATTTTTAGGTAAAGATACTCATGCATTGTCTGAGCCGGCTTTTGCGTCAGCGATTGAAGTATTAGTTGGTAATAATATTCCTGTAGTTATACAACACGATGATGGATTTACACCTACCCCGGTGATCTCTCGTTTAATTATCAGTCATAACAAATCAAATGCTGATCAGTCTGATGGCCTTATTATTACACCTTCGCACAATCCACCAACAGACGGTGGTATTAAATACAATCCACCACATGGCGGCCCTGCTGAAGGCAACGTAACTAAGTTAATTGAAACCCGTGCTAATGAACTGATTGCTGAGCAACTTAAAGGTGTTAACAGAATTCCTTTTCAGCAAGCATTACAATCGCCATTACTTAAAAAAGAAAATTTTATTGAACACTATGTTAGCCAACTAGATCAAGTGATTGATATGGAAGCTATCGCAAAAGCTGGTGTTCGTATTGGTGTTGATCCTCTTGGTGGTTCAGGTATTCATTATTGGCCAGTAATTGCAGAAAAGTATGGTCTTAATATAGAGGTTGTTAACCCTGTTGTTGATGCAAGCTTTGCCTTTATGCCGTTAGATAAAGACGGGAAAATCCGTATGGATTGTTCGTCACCTTATGCAATGGCGGGTTTAATTGCCATGAAAGATAAATTTGATGTTGCTGTTGGTAATGATCCTGATTTTGATCGCCACGGTATTGTGACCAAGTCTGGCGGGTTAATGAACCCAAATCACTACCTTGCGGTATCAATTGAATACTTAATGACACATCGTGATTGGCCAGCAACCAGTAAAATAGGTAAAACACTGGTATCAAGTTCATTAATTGATCGTGTTGCTGATATGATTGAACGCCCACTGTCTGAAGTGCCTGTTGGCTTTAAATGGTTTGTAGATGGATTGCATGATAGTAGCTATGCTTTTGGTGGTGAAGAAAGTGCAGGCGCTTCGTTTTTAGCAAAAGATGGTTCATGTTGGACAACGGATAAAGACGGTTTTATTATGACCTTGCTAGCGGCTGAAATGCTTGCCGTTACGGGTAAAGACCCTCATCAACGCTTTACCGCTATGGCTGAAAAATTAGGTCAGCCTTTTTATGGCCGAGTAGATGCTGTAGCAAACCTAGAACAAAAAGCCGTACTAACAGCATTAACTTCAGATGCGATTAAAACAGATATATTAGCAGGAGAAAAAATTGAACAAATTCTTTCTCATGCGTCAGGTAATAATGCGGCAATTGGTGGTATTAAAGTTACCACTGAGAATGGTTGGTTTGCAGCTCGCCCGTCAGGCACTGAAGATATTTATAAAATATACGGTGAAAGCTTTATAAGCGACGAACATTTAGCGTTAATCTTTGCAGAAGCTAAAGTGATTGTGAACGACGTATTTAAAAATGCAGGCTTGTAACTAATTAACTGTTTTTAAATGTTTATTTAGTTGTTATGCATATGTATTCACTAAGCGAAGGCGCCATTTGGCGCCTTTTTATTTGCCCGAAATTTAACGTATAATACAGCTAACACAGGCTAAAAAATGAAGGTTTCGTGAAAAAGTTACAAACTGAGTTACAAAATACGGGCGATTTTCTTAAATTAACTCGAGAAAATGAATGGTCTATTCCCGAAGGCTTTTCTTTTATGGTGAATACTACTAACCATAGAACACAGGTTAGTGTGCTAGACACAGGTATTATTATCTTTGAGCCAGAATGTGCCACCGATAAAGATATTGTTTTATCTTGTGCCGTTCACGGTAATGAAACCGCTCCGATTGAGATATGCGCAGAGCTTGTTCAAAAACTTATTTTAGGTGAGTTGGAAGTATCTGAACGTGTTTTATTTTTGTTTGGTAACCCGGCATCAATCAACATCAGTGAACGCTTTGTTGAAGAAAACATGAATCGCTTATTTTCTGGTGCGCATGCAAAAGCGGCAAGTGATACAGGTGTTGTTGATAATAAAGAACGTCAACGAGCGAAGCTTTTAGAAGATTCAGTTAAAGACTTTTATCTTGCTGCTGATGAGTCAACCAAATCACCCAAAAGAAGCCGATATCACTACGATTTACACACTGCAATTCGCGCTTCTAAAAACGATAAGTTTGCTGTGTACCCATTTAGGCATGGCCAACCCTGGAAAAAAGAACAGCTTCAATTTTTAAAACAATGTGGCATTAGTACTATTTTGTTATCTCATTCTCCAACCACAACCTTTAGCTATTACTCATCAAACGAATTTGGTGCTGATGCCTTTACCGTCGAATTAGGAAAAGTTAGGCCTTTTGGTGAGAACGACATGAGCAAATTTGCTGAGGTTAAACAAACATTAACTCAGTTTATATGTGGTGAAGCAATCGACATGGCAGAATACAATGCAAACGACTTCGATGTATTTGAAATTTACCAAACCATTAATCGCACAGAACAAGATTTTAGATTGAATTTTGCTGACGATGTTGCCAATTTTACCGATTTTAATGAAGGTTATGTGTTGGCGTTTGACGGCGATAAAGAGATCAAAGCTAAACAAACTGGCGAGGCCATTGTCTTTCCAAATGCTAGTGTTGCCATTGGCCAGCGAGCATTGTTGACTGTTATTCCTACTGTTATAGATTGATTTTTATCACAAAATAAAGTTTACACAACCAATCTCATTTAAGCTGAAATGTATTGTGTAAACTTTTATGTTCATTCTCTCTTTTTTTGCAAAATCCTCATATTTCCAATTCTTGATGTTCAGTTTACGTAAAGGTAAAGTAAAAGGCGTAAAACTAAATAAATGTTACCCATGAAAACAACTGTATTTTAAAAGCTATACTGATAAGTAGCTAATACCAGTTCCATTAATTAAGTGATCTATTTTATACGTAGAAAAAATCACCAAACACAAGGCATTTATTTTAATAACTAGTTGTTCTAATTATTAAATAAATAACGAAGTAGTTGGTGATTTTGGCAAGTGGAAATGATCAAAGAGTTAGTGAGATTGGTATAAGTTGTTGGGTAAACGTTTCGCGTTGAAAACAAATTAAAGAGACACCTATGAACAGTGACGTATATACACAAGGGCTGGATGTTCACTCGCCAGTTTTTATCGATGGTCATTCAGTTGATATTCCAATCTTGAAAATTCTTAAGCATGATGGAACCTTGTTTCCTGATGCTGAACTTCCAAATATTGATGAAGCGCTAGCAACGAAGATTTACGAAACTCTCGTTTTTCACCGCGTTTTGGATGAGCGAATGGTGGCATCTCAGCGCCAAGGTCGCTTAAGTTTTTACATGGCAGCGCTTGGTGAAGAAGCCGCCAGTGTAGGTGGCGCAGCAGGTTTAGAGCCGCAAGATATGATTATGGCGCAGTACCGAGAGCAGGGTGCGCTAATGTTTAGAGGCTTTAGCCTTGAAAACTTTATGAACCAAATGTTCAGTAACGAGAAGGATTTAGGCAAAGGCCGCCAAATGCCTATCCATTATGGTTCAAATGAATTGAACTACATGACAATCTCGTCGCCACTTGCCACACAAATTCCGCAAGCTGCGGGTTACGCATACGGTCAAAAATTACAAGGTATTGATGCTGTTACCCTATGTTATTTTGGTGAAGGAGCTGCATCAGAAGGTGATTTTCATGCGGGCTTAAATATGGCCGCAGTACATAACGCACCGGTTATCTTTTTCTGTCGTAATAATGGTTATGCTATTTCTACACCGTCTGCAGAACAATATGTAGGTAATGGTATTGCTTCTCGTGGTGTTGGGTATGGTATTAAAACTATTCGTATCGACGGTAACGATATTTTAGCTGTATTAAAAGCAACGCAACTTGCTCGAGAATATGCAACAAAAGAACATAAACCTGTGTTAATTGAAGCAATGTCTTATCGTTTAGGTGCTCATTCAACGTCGGATGACCCTTCAGGCTACCGCACACGCGAAGAAGAAGAAAAGTGGCAAAAACACGATCCTGTTTCGCGTATGAAAAACTGGATGTTAGCAAACGATTGGTGGGATGAAAGCCGAGAAGAAGCATTAACATCAAAATATCGTGAGCAAGTTTTAGCTGCAGTTAAAGTGTCTGAAAAAATAGACAAACCACCTGTAGATGACCTGATTTCAGATGTTTACGATGAACCATCGCAGCAGCTCACTCAACAGTTAGCTGATTTAAAAGAGCACATCAAAAAATACCCTGATGCTTACCCATTCACTGCAGGGAGAATTAAATAATGCCTCAAATGAATTTATTACAAGCCATTAATAGCGCGTTAGACATTGCTATGGCAGAAAACGACCGTGCATTATGTTTTGGTGAAGACGTTGGACACTTCGGTGGTGTTTTTAGAGCAACCAGTGGCTTACAAGAAAAATATGGTAAAGGCCGTTGTTTCAATACGCCATTAGTTGAGCAAGGCATTATAGGTTTTGCGAATGGCTTAGCGGCACAGGGCAGTGTGCCTATTGCTGAAATTCAGTTTGCCGATTACATTTTTCCAGCGTTTGATCAAATTGTGAATGAAGCCGCAAAATTCAGATACCGTAGTGGTAACGAATTTAACGTAGGTAACTTAACTATTCGTACACCTTATGGTGGTGGAATAGCGGGTGGTTTGTATCATAGCCAATCACCTGAAGCATATTTTGCTCATACACCAGGTTTAAAAGTTGTTGTTCCTCGTAATCCCTATCAAGCCAAAGGTTTGTTACTTGCGGCTATTCGCGACAAAAACCCAGTAATATTCTTCGAACCTAAAAAGCTATACCGTGCGTCGGTTGGCGAAGTTCCAGAAGAAGATTACCAATTACCTATTGGTAAAGCTGAAGTCGTTAAAGAAGGTAAAGATATTTCTTTATTAGCTTGGGGCGCACAAATGGAAGTTATTGAGAAAGCTGCTGGGCTTGCTGAAGAAGCGGGTATCTCATGTGAAATCATTGATTTACGCTCAATTTTACCATGGGATGCAGACACTATTGCAAACTCAGTGCTTAAAACTGGTCGATTACTTGTTTCGCAAGAAGCACCGCTAACGAGTGGGTTTGCGAGTGAGATTGCCGCAACCATTCAAGAAAGATGCTTTTTACATTTAGAATCACCGATTGAACGCGTTTGTGGCATGGATACTCCATATCCTTTAGCGCTTGAAAAAGAATACGTAGCTGATCACCTTAAGGTGTTTGAAGCCATTAAACGTAGTGTTAATTATTAGGATTTGTGAACATGACTATTGATTTTATATTACCGGATATTGGTGAAGGTATTGTTGAATGTGAATTGGTTGAATGGTTAGTTACCGAAGGTGAAACCATTGTAGAAGATCAACCAATTGCAGACGTAATGACGGACAAAGCGCTTGTGCAAATACCAGCAATGCATAGTGGCATAATAGAAAAACTTTTTTATAAACAAGGTGAAATAGCTAAAGTGCATGCTCCTTTGTTTTCAATGAAAGTAGCAGGTGACGATAATTCAGCTCCTATTGCTGAAGTAACAACAGAAGCTCCTTTAGCGGTCGCTCCTGTTGTATCAGAAAATTCAGGAATAATTAGTGAAGACTTTATTTTGCCAGACATTGGTGAAGGTATTGTTGAGTGTGAGTTAGTTGAGTGGCTAGTTAAAGAAGGTGACTCTATTGTCGAAGATCAACCTATAGCAGACGTAATGACCGACAAAGCGCTTGTGCAAATACCTGCAATGCACACAGGTAAAATCACTAAACTTTATTACGATAAAGGTGATATTGCTAAAGTGCATTCACCGCTATTTGCTGTGGAATACAGCGGCACATCAACAACCGTAAGTATTGATGTTCCAGCCGTAGCCACTCCAGCAGAAGTTACTCAATCGACTGTGAAAACTACCGTTTCATCACAACCGGTAAGGCCTGTTTGTTCTTCAGCGGAAGCTGGCGCGAATAATGGTAAAGCGGTAGCAAGCCCTGCAGTAAGACGTGTTGCAAGAGAGTTAAACGTAAACATAAACGAAGTACCAGGTTCCGGTAAAAAAGGCCGTGTTTATAAAGAAGATATTGTTACGTTTAACCAAGCGCCGCAACAAACTCAAGTTACATCTACTGTAACAGAACCTGTATCTACTGGTGGCACACGTACAGAACCCATTAAAGGAATAAAAGCGGTTATGGCTCGTGCCATGGTCGAGTCTGTTTCTACTATTCCTCACTTTACCTATTGTGACGAAATAGACATGACAGATCTAATTGCCTTACGTGGTGAGTTAAAAGAGCATTACGCGAAACAAGACATTAAGCTAACCATGATGCCGTTTTTCATGAAGGCTATGTCGTTAGCATTAGCTGAGTTTCCAATTGTTAATTCACAAGTTAATGCTGACTGTACTGAACTTACCTATTTTGATGACCATAATATTGGCATGGCGGTTGACTCGAAAATAGGCCTGTTAGTACCTAATATTAAATCGGTACAAACTCAGTCGATTATCGAATTGGCGAACGAAATTACACGTTTAACCAAAGATGCACGTTCTGGTCGTGTTGCGGCAAAAGATTTGAAAGGCGGAACTATCTCGATTTCAAATATTGGTGCCATTGGTGGAACTATCGCAACACCTATAATCAACAAACCTGAATCAGCGATTGTTGCTTTAGGTAAGTTACAAAAGCTTCCTCGTTTTGATGCTAATGGTAATGTTGAAGCGCGTTCTATTATGCAAGTGAGTTGGTCTGGTGATCATCGTATTATAGATGGTGGCACTATCGCCCGATTCTGTAACTTGTGGAAATCGTTTCTTGAAAACCCAACCACTATGATGATGAATATGAGTTAATAGTTATTCAGTGCTTAGCTAATACACCGCCGAGGCGCTGCACTACACCGAGAAATAAAGCGCGATATTTTTCTCGGTGTTCTCTGTGCCCTCTGTGGTGCGTTCTGTTTTTTGGCTGAATAGTTACTTTAATATTAACAATAAAAAAACGCCTCACAAATTGTGAGGCGTTATTGTTTAAAGTAAACAAAGAAGGTTGGGGGTTACTTAAATCAGTAGCAAACATAACGAATTAAGTAGTCACACTATATAAGTTAACTATGGCATTTTTATTACCGCTTTTATTTTTTAGTTGATATTAAGTTTATGAGTTATTCCTTCTTGGTAGAAATTGGTATAAATTCAGTTTTAATAGATAAAATGAGTATTTAGTTTGTCATATGAAAAAAAGCTTCAGCACTTTTATATTGCTGAAGAACAATCTGTTTATTTAATGAATCACAAAGACGCCACCAAACTAAAAGAATGGGTCGAACTTTGTAAGCAACAATTAACGCTACTGGGCTATAAAAATACCTATTTATTGGGAAAGGGCGCTTATGGCTTTGTTTTTAACGCAGACAATAAATTGGGTGAACAGTTTGTATTTAAGTTTTCTCGTCTTAATCTTCCGCAACATGTACAAGATCGCCTAGCTGAAGAAGCTGAAATTCAATCTCAAATATCACATCCACAAATTCCTAAAGTGATTGAATACTACAAAATTAAACGTCAATCTATTTTGCACATGCAACGTGCACCCGGCATAGACTTAGAAAAGCTTTCACATTTACGAGGGCCTTTAGCACCGGAATTAATTGTTAGTATTACCATTCAACTAACAGAAATTCTCATGAGTTTACGAAATAGCTCTATCCATAAGTCAGGAAAACCATACGTACACGGCGATATTAAACCTTCTAATGTTGTTTATGACGAGACGACCGGTAAAATATATTTAATTGATTGGGGCTCGTCTGTTATCGCACAAATAGATGAAACCGGTAATAGCACCTCTAACAACGTGATGGACTTAATGAGTTCAGATCTACAACAAACAAATGCTCGACTTGGTGATGTCTATTTTATCGGCCCCGAACAAATTAGTGGCGGCTTATCGTCTCCACGATTTGACGAACAAGGATTAGCAGCCACTATATATGCATTAGCTTCTGGCCAATCGTGTCGGTATGGTTGTCATGTTATTACCCCTACGTCGTTAGGTTTACCGGTATTATTAGCAAAAATTATTGCTGGTATGTTAAGTGAAGATGAACAAGAACGCATGAAAGCAGGCGATTACCTCTTTAGCCAACTTAGCTATTTAAAGAAAACAGTATTAGCAGACAAACCAACCGCTCACCTATTTAAGCCACATATTCCAGTATGGATAAAAAGTGGTGATAGCGAAATAGACACTGTGGTTTATGGCTCTAGAAAATCATTTTTACGTGAATCAAGCGACAAAGACAGCTTAGACGATATTGATGATGTGCAACTTGAGAAATATTACAAAAACTATTTGATGGGCATGGGAGATACCGAAAAAGCGTTTGTTGCGGCGGTAGGTCGATTAGGGAATTTCCCTGTAGTGGGCGGACTTGCTATTCGTTGGGAGAAAGAGGGCGTATTTATTGACTCAAACTTAACTATGTTTGACGAATCGTTGAAATCTTCTTTCCAAAGCGCAGTGAACAACATGGTTAGTTTAGCTCAAGGAATATTCCGTATTGGTGTTTTTAAAAGTTGTTTGTTTAATGCGCGTAATACGCTTCATGTAGAGCGTGCCGATGAATCGCAGCCTTTTGTTGCTAAACCTGGGCAAGTTATCCCTTTTGATATAAGTGATGTGCCGGAAATTGATGATGAAACCAAACTACACTCTTATTTTGAAGATGGTAAAGATCCCGATGAATATTTATACCTCCCAGACGAAATTATGGACGTAATTAATCGGTTAAATAAAATTCATCACACCGGGTGTATTATTATTGAAGTACTGCCCAAGCATTTAAAAATTCACAGTTATTTAATGTTACTGAATCATGATAAAGAAGCTGAATTTGAACAGTGTTTTAAAGAAATACTGGATTTATTGCCTACCATAAGTGGTGTAGGAATTTCTGGATTTATGAAGTTGCCCTATAAAGATACACGCTTTTTTGAACACATTAATGGTTTACCAGATAAGTTTTATCCCAAAAACCCTAAACACATTCATGAGTAAATTATGTTGAACAAACAAGGAAAAATGGCATGGATGGACTTAACCGTTCCAAATGCTGAACAAGTAAAAGATTTTTATCAAGAAGTGGTTGGCTGGGAAGTTGAAGAAGTCTCAATGGGAGATTACAACGATTACTCTATGATGTCGCCAATTGATAAAAAAGCGGTGACGGGTATTTGCCATGCAAAAGGACCAAATGCTGACATTCCTGCGAGTTGGATGCCGTATTTTATTGTAACCGATTTAAATGCATCCATTCAGAGTGTTGAAAAACAAGGAGGAGAAGTGCTCACCTCGATAAAGTCGATGGGCGAAACTGACAAATATGTATTCATTAAAGATCCTGCTGGCGCTATGTGCGCACTTTATATGACGAAATAAGTTGTTACAAAAGCGTTCTTTCTTTGATCTAGGTCAAATAATACTACTTTAACTGAGTGATCTAAGGTATATTTGCCGCCTGATTTTTAGCTGTAGAGTTTGTATTATGTCTGAAGATACTTATTTTGAAGACTCGACCAACTTTGGTCATTTGCTTATAGCGTTAGTTGTATTAATTAGCATGCCTTTATTGCCTATGGTGATGGGTTGGTTTACCTTATTACGTTAATACACTGCGTACGATAAAAAACCTATTAATATTTTATTAATAGGTTTTTTATTACTTTCCTCTATTGTTCGTAAAACCTTCTATTTTCTTTTATAAAATAATCTATTTGACCAACGTATCGTTTAATTTTACTTTGTATTGATTTAATTCCCATTACTCTTGCTCGATCACTATATAAATGTTCCAAATTGATTTATTCTTTACGATTATTCTTATTAAAAACCTTTAGAAAATGACAGCACAAAAAATCGAAACCATTAAGCAAGCAATCCACACAGTTCCTGATTACCCTATTGAAGGAATTTTGTTCCGTGATGTAACGGGTGTACTTGATAACGCTCAAGCATTTACCTTAACCATGGAGCTTTTAGTAGACAAATACAAAGATCAAGGTTTTACTAAAGTCGTGGGAACAGAAGCTCGAGGTTTTCTATTTGGTGCTCCATTAGCTTTAGCTCTTGGGGTTGGCTTTGTTCCGGTGAGAAAACCAGGGAAATTGCCAAGAGCAACATATTCACAAAGTTACCAATTAGAATATGGTGAAGACGTATTAGAAATTCACCAAGACGCACTGACACCTGACGATAAAGTACTTATTATTGATGACTTATTGGCAACGGGTGGAACAATTGAAGCAACAACTAAACTTATTCGTAAATTAGGCGCTGAAACTGCCCATGCTGGTTTTGTTATTTCACTTCCAGAGTTAGGTGGTGAAGATAAATTAGCAGGGCTTGGTTTATCGGTATATTCTTTACTTCAATACGAAGGCAAATAGGCTTTAAATGAGTTATCAAGTTTTAGCAAGAAAATGGCGTCCCAAAAAGTTTAAAGAACTGATGGGACAAGAGCATGTTGTAACAGTTCTGGTTAACGCTTTAGAACAGCAACGATTACACCACGCATACCTTTTTACAGGAACACGTGGTGTTGGTAAAACAACCATTGCCCGAATTTTTGCTAAAAGCTTGAACTGCCAAACTGGTATTACAACTGAGCCATGTGGCGAATGTGATACCTGTTTAGATATTGATTTAGGTCGTTTTGTTGATTTAATTGAAATTGATGCAGCGTCAAAAACTAAAGTAGACGATACCCGAGAAATTCTCGATAACGTGCAATATGCGCCTACTAGTGGTCGATATAAAGTGTACTTAATTGATGAAGTACACATGTTATCGCGAAGTAGTTTTAATGCCCTGCTTAAAACACTTGAAGAACCACCAGAACACGTAAAGTTTATTTTAGCGACCACAGATCCACAAAAACTACCTATTACGGTATTGTCTCGTTGTTTACAGTTTCATTTAAAAGCACTTACCGTTAGCCAAATAGAGCAACAACTTAACCTTATTTTAGCAGCAGAAGATGTAACCGCCGAAAATGGTTCAGTTAATCTTTTAGCTAAAGCCGCGCGTGGTAGCATGCGAGACTCGTTAAGTTTAACGGATCAGTCGATAGCACAAGGCGCAGGGCAGATAACGCTTTCTAATGTTCAGAAAATGTTAGGGGGTGTAGACCAAAGCTGGGTATATAAAATACTGATTGCGTTAATCAAGCAAGACGCGCAACAGTTAATGGAACTATCGCTCAATATTGCCAGTTATGCCCCTAGCTACAGCCGATTAATGGCCGAGTTAATTCAATTGTTGCATCAAGTGGCTATGGTACAAATTGTTGATAAACATTTTGATTTATCACCCGAGCAAGAAGTGCTTCTTCATAAATTTGCTCAGGCTATGTCTCCTGAAGATGTACAACTTTATTACCAAATTGTACTTAATGGCAGAAAAGACTTACCTTACGCAGCAGACGAACAAGCTGCATTTGATATGATCCTCCTTAGATTACTGGCTTTTAAACCGGTAAAAAATGCAGCTGAATTACCACAGAAATCAGCAGAAAAGTCATCTGAAGAAACAAGTTTTGATAATGTTGATATAGTATCAACTATGGATAAAACAGTAGTACAAACACCTTCAGCACCAGAACAATCTGTAACGTTTGAGCAGCCTGTTGTTGTAAACACTCAGGCTCAAACAGCAGAAGAGCCGCAAGCATTAATACAAGAGCCTCCTATAGAGGTAGCTCTAACACATTCAGTACAAAATGTTACGGAACAGCAACTGTCAGAGCAAATGGCAGGCATCGAGCAACTAGCAGAACAACAATCACATCAGGCTACTATAAGTAATGAAGGTCATATTCCTCACGCTGTAGAATTTGAGCATGTAGAACCTGAACAACATGTGTCAAAGCCTTCGCAACAACCAATACAGCAACAATATACTCCTGATATTGCAGAACAACATGCGACGCAAAACATGCCGCAAAATATGGAGCAGGAGGTTGTATCACCAAATGTTCCTTCTCCTCCACCCGAACCCGCTGCAACTTACAGTAGTCCTGTTGAATCAGCTTTAGCTACACGAAATATTCTTCGTAGTAGAAAAAAGGAGATGGAGGCCAAAACAAAAAAGTCGAGTGACGCCAATGCGCGTCAAGCCACCGACGCAAATACAGATACAACATCAGAAGATGCGAAAATAGATACAGCCTCTCAGTTTGAAACCATTGAAATGGTAACTGAGGATCCTTATCGACCAGAGCTTATCGATCCGTCTAAAATAAAGTCAGCTAACCAAGTTGATAAATGGGCGAATATGATTGATTCAATGGCATTAGGTGCGCGAATTAGACAAATAGCTATTCACGCGACCATTTGTGAATCATCTACTGATGAAAAGCTGATATTGTTGCTTGATCAATCAACCAAGCATCTTAAAACAGATACCGCAGTAGGGCAGTTAACTAAAAGCGTATCGCTATATTTATCTAAACCGATAGAAGTAGAAATAAATGTAGTAGATGCGACTGAAGCTGATCCGTATAAAATACAATCAGACATTAACGGCAAACGTTACGATTATGCAGTAAACTTATTAAAACAAGACGAAATAATTCAAGCTATGCAGCAAAACTTTCAAGCAGAGCTTGTCGAATCAACCATTCAGGCGCTATAGCAGAGAAACAAAGCGATAGCGTAATACTTGAAATTTACATCGCTAACTATTAAAGTTGGCAGCAAATACATTTTGGAGACGAGAAATGATGAAAGGCGGTATGGGCAACTTAATGAAACAAGCCCAACAAATGCAAGCTAAAATGGCTAAAGCGCAAGAAGAATTAGCAGACATGGAAGTAACGGGTGAGTCTGGCGCTGGCATGGTAAAAATTACTATGACAGGTAGCCATAACGTTCGTCGTGTTGCTATAGACGACAGCTTAATGGACGACGACAAAGACATGCTAGAAGACTTAATTGCTGCAGCATGTAACGA
>Ga0209292_1001987_pt1 | contig 24243 bp, 15 predicted proteins | sample GOMGulsemesocosm_2_FD_184634 | JGI IMG/M metagenome (GOLD analysis project Ga0209292, IMG submission 184634) | Methane-oxidizing microbial communities from mesocosms in the Gulf of Mexico - GOM9C Gulf of Mexico (SPAdes) (version 2) | ecosystem: Environmental > Aquatic > Marine > Cold seeps... | reverse complement strand
GGCGCTGGCGGCGCGAGCATAACCCCAGGCGACGGCATCGTGACGTGCGGTACCCGCACGGGCTTGCCATGACGCGCCCATGACTGGGTAGCGGGCGTTTTTAGAACAATCTAAAATCGGCACCATCTCTTGCACTTGTTCGTTGCTCAGTACTTCACCGTCAATGCCGTTAAGGCGATTGGCGTTAACGCGACGTTCGATATCACGCATGTCTTGCAGGGTGTGGCCTAAGTTAAGCACACCACGCTGACTGAACATCAGGTTGTAGTTTAATTCTTGGGCCAGACCTTCCCACAATTTGAGGGAGTGCTCGTACAAATGTGCAGCTTCATCCCATAAATAGTTTGAGCGAACAATGGTGGTATTACGGGCGGTATTACCGCCGCCAAGGTAGCCTTTTTCGACCACGGCAATATTGGTTAGGCCGTGCTCTTTCGCTAAATAATACGCGGTTGCTAAGCCATGACCACCGCCACCAATGATGATGACATCATAGTGTTTTTTAGGCGTGGGGTTAGTCCAAACGCGCTGCCAGTTTTCATGAAAACTTAATGAATGTTTTAACAGGCCGAACCCTGAATATTGTTGCATGGTCATACCTTCTTATTGAGTGCCTATTAAGGCATGTTCTCTACCAATTTAGCTGATGCAGGTGATTACTTGCATGCTGGTTCTATTAGTGATTGAGGAGTTCCCCGATGTATCAAGATACTAGCTCGCTGTATGCTCGAAAATAGTTCCGCAAGCGCCACAATAAGGGCTAATAGCGACATTGAATTGATTGGGCTATGTCGTAAATAAGGCAGACGGTTAGTTGTAAGTTAATGTATATACCCGTGCTACCTGGAAATGCGTGATTTCAGCAAGTCGAGAAGCGTGCCAAATGCTAAGCATAATATATGTGGTTTAGTCATTCTAAATTAATCTATTATAACAACGCAGTTGGTCGCTTATCGCCTTGCCCTACGGGAGGTTGGGTAGAAAACGATTACCGCGTTATGATTCATAATCAGGGAATAACCATGACTTAAGAATCATGCCTTGTACTCGCATCCTACCCAAGCTCTGAAACCTGCATTTTCAAGTGGCACGGGTATATTATTAATAAGAGTAAAATATAAGCAATTTTTTTGAGTCGAAAACCTGCCGCCACAATTTTTTATACTAGACTGAATTTTAGTATTGAATGACGCTAATATTGAGTGTAATCCAATATTAGCGACTGCTGTCGCTTTAAGTTACTTCTTTTTTTTGTGAGTTATCGTTTAGCATTTTTAAGGTTTTTCCTATGAACATCTTAAATCAGCTCAAATCTGTTTGTCGCTTGCTGAAACTGCAAGGTTCGAAATGTATAATTGTATTTGCATTGTTGTGTTTTTCTGCACTTTGGTTGCAGGCAACTCATTGGTATCAATCTTATTTAATTGAGCAAGAGCAGACTGAAATAAAACATCGACTAAATCAGCACGCCAATGAGTTATCAACACTAATTCATCAAAGATTTGCTTTATTGCAGGGACTAGCCTCTTTTGTTGAAGCCGATATTACTCCCCAACGAAAGATTACTGAGCCAGCTTGGTTGCGGCTCGATACTTTTTTATCTGGTTTATTTGTAACGAGTGCCGGTATTCGAAATTTTGCGGTAGCACCTAACGGTGTAATTGAATATATTTCGCCGTTAATCGGAAATAAAAAAGCGATCGGCCATGATTTAATTAACGATCCCAGTCCCAATGGTGGCGGAGTATCACGCCGGGCTATTGAGCAGCGAACTTTGGTATTAACGGCGCCGATAAGCCTGCGTCAAGGAGGGCTGGGTCTAGTTGCTCGCCAAGCTATATTCTCAGATGGCCAAGTATGGGGGTTGGTCAGTATGGTGTTAGATGTCATGGCTGTATTACGCGATGCTGGTCTGCTTGAGGCCTCAGCGTTGGGGCACATTGCTTTGCGTGATAGTCAAGGTGTGGTTTTTTTTGGTAGTGAGCGCACCTTTAATCAACGAGCAATTATTGAACGTATAGATTTACCCGATGGTTATTGGGATTTAGCGGTAGATTCAATAATAGTAAAAGAACATTCAGGACAGAAACTTACCGTTTTTAAAGTTGGCTTAGCTGTTTTTTTCTTGCTGCTGACTGCAATATTCTGGGTTTTTCAATCTAGGTTGATCAATTCAAACAAGCCAGTACAGTTTGAGCAGCATTTTGAACCACACGAGCCGATAACACCGGGAAATCCGCCAACATGGTTGCCGCCAGCTTTAACTGCAACAGCTGTTATTAGTGTCATTATTGTCTTTTATTATTATATGCATCGAACAGATCTGAACACTCAGCAACAAAATCTAAATAATACTATGGCGGCTGTGACTGACGGTTTGCAGCGTAGGCTAACTGCTCACCATGATTATCTTGAACTGATTGCCGAGCAAATTGCCTTTCAACAGTTAAGCTCCCCAGAGTTTCAACAGCGGGTTTCTCATTATGTAGCTGATCATGCTGGTCTGAGTAAGGTCATTTGGACCAATAGTGAGTTTACGATTATTGATACGGCCCCGTATCAAATAAATAAACAGGTGGTTGGCTTAACATTGTCGTTGGCAGAACCTAAACGTGTTTCCCGATTAGCCCGTCAATTAAAAAAAGCGGTATATAGTAAAATGTTTATCACAACGCAGGGCCATGCTGTCTTTGAGGTCTATGTGCCTATTTTTAAGGATAATGAGCTTATTGGCACTTTAGCAGGTGTTTACAAGATAGATAAATTACTCGACGGCTTGGTGTCGGATGAGATTAGAATGGCGTATAAAGTTCAACTATTAACTAAAAAAGGCAAGGTCATTTATGGTGGTTTTCACGAAGAACAAACTCACTTAGCCAAAGCCGCTGTTGTTAGTCCGTTACAACAAAATATTTTATTAAAACTTAGTGTTTATAAAAAAAATTCCAGCGATAGCATGATGCTGTTGTTAATGTTATCGGTATTACTGGCGATGGGGGTTGCGGTTAGTTTATTGCTGCAATATCGACAAAGTTGTAAATTTTGGCAAACAGGAGAATCGCTGCGTGCTAGCCAGCAGCATTTTCGTGCAATTGCTGATGGTGCACCAATGGCGATAGTCATTTGTCAGCCACGTGATGGCACTATTTTGTATGCTAATGTCCAAGCTAAAAAATTGTTTGCCACACAAGAGACTTGTTTAGCTGGAGATAATGTTCAGGCTTATTATCTTAATCGGCAAGATTATCGCGCGATGAATAAAGAAATGTTACGCCGTGGTTACCTTGATAATGTCGAAGTCGAATTAATAAAAGGTGATCAATCGATATTTTGGGGGGGCATATCTGCTCATACGGTCGATTACAGTCAAGGGATCGCTATTATTATCAGCATTAGTGATTTGACCGAGCGGAAGCGTCATGAAGAGCAGTTATTTCAAAAAGCTAACTTTGATTCTCTAACGGGTTTGCCTAATCGTGGTTTGGCGTTTGACCGGCTGCAGCAGACTTTGATTTTGGCGCGGCGAGAGGGTGGCAAGTTTGCATTGATGATGCTAGATCTTGACCATTTTAAAAATGTTAATGATAGTTTTGGTCATGATGTCGGAGATGAATTGTTGCAGGAAGTTGCGCGACGCATGACCCAATGTATTCGTGCTAGTGATACTGTCGCACGGCTTGGTGGCGATGAATTTAGTTTGTTATTACCAGAGCTTGGTGATGCAATGGAGGCGGAGATGATTGCGCAAAAGATCATTAATGCCTGCACCAAACCATTATTTATTGATGGTCATAACATCCGGATTGGAGTGAGTATTGGCATTACCATATACCCTGACGATGGTGAACATCAGGAGGTATTGTTTAAAAATGCCGATATCGCGATGTATCAGTGTAAAAAAGACGGCCGTAACCATTTTCGGTTCTATACCAAGCAAATGAACGATTTGGCACAAGCTAAATTAAAAATTGAGAATGAATTACACAGTGCTTTAGAATCGAATCAGTTTTATTTGCATTACCAGCCATTAATTAATGCCGAGACTAATGAAGTTGCAGGTGTTGAAGCCTTGGTGCGCTGGCAAAGCCCGACCTTGGGTCAAGTCTCACCCGATGATTTTATTCCGATTGCTGAAAGTATCGGGATAATTGATAAGATTGGACAGTGGGTACTTGAAACTGCGTGCGCGCAAATCAAGCAATGGCGCAATCAAAAAGGTATGCCGTTGTATGTTGCGGTTAATGTGTCTGCCAATCAATTGCGCCATGGCGCCTTGGTGCAAGTAGTGGCTGATGTCTTGGCTAAATTTGAGCTACCGCCAGACGCACTTGAACTTGAGATCACCGAAAGTGTATTGCTTGGCAACACCGAAAAAAATCGTAATACCTTAACATTGATCCATCAAATGGGCGCCAGTTTGGCGATTGATGACTTTGGTACCGGCTATTCTTCGCTCAGCTATTTAAGGCGCTTTCCCTTTGATACCTTAAAAATAGACAGTTCCTTTATCGAAGACGTACCTGATCAGCTAGCAGCAACACAATTGGTTAGTGCCATTATCTCGATGGCCAATACGTTAGGATTGAGGGTTGTTGCCGAAGGTATTGAGAATCAACAGCAGTTTGACTTTATTGCAGGGTGTCATTGCCAGTTGGTTCAGGGTTTCTATTTAGCAAAACCAATGTCTGCTATCGAATTGGAGAATTTTATTAAGCCAATCTAGCTGAAAAATAATGTTGAAGGTCTAATGTTAGATGGTTGGTGAAAGCTATTGATATGATATTAATCAAAGATATGAGTTATATATTACGATGTTATCCTTGCTAAAAATATCATGAAGTTTATTCTTTTGCTCCTGCTATTAATTGAATTTATTTTCTGGGTTTTTTTATGTTCTTATCTTGTCGGTTAAATTGTGCATTTCAGTGGGTCGGCAAGCAAAGCGCTAAGCTGTCAATCATCTTTATGGTTATCTGTTTTACGGCGCTATGGGCGCAGGCTGTGAATTGGTACGGTGCCTACTTACAAGAGCAGGAGCTGGCACGAACTAAGCAAGGTATTGTTGAGCAAGCAAGTGAATTATCAACCTTAGTGCATCAACGTTTTGCGCTGTTGCAAGGGTTGGCATCTTTCGTCGAAACCGACATTGTTGAGCAGTTGGCGATACCTGCCGTTAGTAAGCAGCGCTTAGATACATTCTTGGCTGGACTACAGGCGTCGACCGTTGGAGTGCGCAATTTTTCAGTGGCACCCAAGGGGATCATCCGTTGTATCTCCCCCCTAGAAGGTAACGAAAAAGCGCTGGGTTTGGATTTATTTAGCGATCCACGCCCTAGTGGTAGCGCTATATCACAGCGAGCTGTCGAGCAAGGAAAAATGGTCCTAACAATACCCTTTGAGTTGATTCAGGGAGGCATTGGTATTGCAGCAAGGCAGGCTGTATTCTCCGGCCAAGGCACTTGGGGGCTAGTTAGCATGGTGCTTGATTTAATGCCTGTCTTACAGGAAGTCGGTTTACTCGATCTTCCCATTCTGGATCATGTCGCGTTGCGCGACAGTCAGGGTAAGGTATTTTTTGGCGAACAAAGCAATTTTGAGCAAAACAAAACCACACAAAGAGTTAATTTACCCGACGGTTATTGGGAACTGGTTATTAATCCGCGTCATTTTTCACAAAATGAAGATCAACAGCTTATTATTTTTAAAATTAGTCTGGCAGCGTTTCTATTATTGTTGTTGGGTTTGTTTATGGCGTTGCAACCCAAAGCATTACATAGCCATAAAATGTTATCTCTGGGCGGCTCGAGTCAGTCGGAAGAAGCCTTGCCACTAGGCACTCCACCCAAATGGTTGCCGCCAGCGCTCACTGCTGGCGCGATAATCTTGGTGATTTTTGCATTTTATTATTTTTTACAACGTAATGATCTGGGAGTTCAGCGCCAGAATCTAAATCAGACCATCGAGTTACTCAATAGTAAAGTTGATCAACGATTAAGTGCTAATACCGATTACTTGGTGTTAATTTCCGAGCAAATTGCGCGTCAACAATTATCGCCAGATCAATTTCAAGATCGGGTTAGTCGTTATGTTGCAGATCATCCAAGCCTGAGTAATGTCACGTGGTCTAATAGTGAGTTTATGATCCGCTATGCTGCACCCTACGAATCAAGCAAACAGATTATTGGTTTGAGTTTAACTTTGCCTGAACCAAAGCGTGCTTCTCGATTAGCTCAAATAACTCATCAAGCGGTTTACACCAAGCCCTTTGTCGTCATTCAGGGTGCGGCAGCTTTTGAAGTGTATCAGCCGATTTATCATAACCAAATGTTCCTTGGTAATTTAGGTGGTGTCTACGACATAAGCACTTTGCTCGATGGTTTAATTTCTGATGCGCTACGTTCGTTATACCAAGTCGAATTAATCGATAGGTCTGGAGAGGTTCTTTTTAGTGATAGTCAAGATAGGTCGTTAACTCAGCTCAGTCAAACACTGCCAATTCAGTCCTTACAACAAGAGATCTTTTTGAAGGTGTCAGTGTATAAGCAAGGGCTAAGTCAAAGCATGAAACTGTTGCTAATGTTGTCGTCGGTGCTGGCATTTGGCGTGGCGTTTAGCTTGTGGCTGCAATATAAAGAGAGTTGCAAGCACTGGCAAACCGGGGAGTCGTTGCGGGCGAGCCAACAGAATTTCCGAGCCATTGCCGATAGTTCGCCAATGGCGATTGTCATCTGCGAGAACTGGACTGGTAATATTTTATATGCCAATGCCCAAGCTAATCTTTTGTTTGAACCAGCACACCAATCCTTACTAGAGCAGCGGATGCTCGATTGTTACAGCAGCACAGAGAGTTACCACAGTTTGGCTAAGCTAATGGCGCTGCACGGCATCATAGAAAACTTTGAGTTGCAGTTAAAGCGTGGTGATGAGTCGGTGTTTTGGGGGGCTATTTCAGCAAAAGAAGTCCCTTATGATCAAGGCGTCGCTATTATAACCAGCATTAGTGATCTATCGGAGCGTAAACGTCATGAAGACCAGTTATTTAAACAAGCAAACTTCGATGCTTTGACTGGGTTACCTAATCGAAGTTTGGCATTTTCTAGATTAGAGCGCGCTTTGCTTGAGGTCGGTAGTGAGGGGGCGAATGTCGCGCTGATGATGTTGGATTTAGATCACTTTAAGAATGTTAACGACAACTTTGGGCATGATACTGGCGACTATTTATTAAAAGAAATCGGCAGCCGTTTAACAACAATTGTCGGTAACGGAGCTACAGTAGCGCGCTTGGGTGGGGATGAGTTTATCGTGATTGTCCCTCGAATCTATGGTGCGAGTGAGGCCGAGGTAATTGCCGAAAAGATAATTGTTGCCTGTACTAGTCCGTTACTTATTGATGGTCATGAAATTCAAGTTAGTGCAAGCGTCGGCATTGCGATGTTTCCTAATGACGGTGCTAACAATAAAGTATTAATGAAAAATGCCGATACCGCTATGTACCAGTGTAAAGCGCAAGGGCGAAATCATTACCGCTTTTATACCGACTTGATGAGCCAGCAAGCTCAACGTCAACTTCAGATGGAAATGGCGTTGCGTCAGGCGTTAGCCAATGGTGAGTTCTCAATTGCGTACCAACCACTAATTACTACTGAGTCAAATCTGGTTGTCGGCGTGGAAGCCTTATTGCGTTGGCATAATCCTAACTTAGGGCAAATTGCACCTGTTGATTTTATACCGTTAGCCGAAAGCATCGGCATTATCAACGAGATTGGACAGTGGGTGCTTGAAACTGCCTGTCAGCAAATTAAGCAATGGCGTCAAGTGCAAGGTATGCCTACATATGTCGCGGTTAATGTGTCTGGCAAGCAACTTCGTAATGGCAAACTCGTTCAAGTGGTGAGCGATGTCTTAGCTAAATTTGAGTTGCCAGCCGAGGCGCTAGAGCTTGAAATTACCGAGAGTGTATTACTTGAAAATACCGCAGACAATAGTAAGACTCTTACTCAAATCCATCAAATGGGAGTCAGCTTAGCGATTGATGATTTTGGCACGGGGTATTCATCATTAAGTTATCTCAGGCGTTTTCCGTTTGACACCCTTAAAATCGATGGTTCCTTTATTAAAGATGTGCCCAATGAACTCGAGGCCACGCAGTTGGTTAGTGCGATTATCTCAATGGCCAATACACTTGGTTTAAACATTGTGGCAGAAGGGGTTGAAAATAAACAGCAACTCGATTTTATTACCGCCCGCCACTGTCAAATAGTGCAGGGGTATTTTTTAGCAAAACCAATGGCTGCTGCTAAATTGCCGAATTTTGTTGAGCAATTTACAGCGACGAAAAATTCGCAAACGTTGTAATTGTTGATAAAGAAAAGGCGCCAGCAACTTATCATTGCTGGCGCCTTTTGGCGTTGTTAAATGTCGGAGTTGTTAGTAGTTAGTACTCAACCACAACATCGCCCACAGGCACACTACAACAGGTTAAGATGTAACCTGCTTCAACATCTTCATCGGTAATACCACCGTTATGTGACATAACCACTTCGCCCTGAGTCTTCTGCACTTTACAGGTACCACAGATACCCATGCCACAAGCTTTAGGGATGTGTAATCCGACTCTTGATGCGGCGACATGCACTGTTTCACCAGGGTTGATTTTAACCGACTTACCAGTGGTACTAAATTCAACTGAAATCATCGAATCTAGATCTTGAACCACATTAGCTGCCGCTTCAGCTTGCTGCTCGGCATCGATCTGGGCTTCTTCCGGTGGCGCGCCAAAGCTTTCTTCATAGTAGTTAGCCATGTCAAAACCAAGGCCTTCAAGCATCTTCTTCACCGCTGTCATATACGGAGTTGGGCCACAACAGTAAACTGTGCGGTCCATGAAGTCTGGCGCGATAATTCTTAACTTATGCTCGTCTAGGAAGCCACTAAATCCACTCCAGCTTTGACCAATCTCGTAACGCTCACAAATAAGATTAAGGTTAAAGTTAGTTATTCTTGAATCCATGTACTCAAGTTCGCGACCAAAAATGATATCACTTGGCGTACGGGCACTGTGGGCAAAAACGATGTCCACATTGCCATTAGTATCAAACCACCAACGAGCCATCGACATTACTGGGGTGATACCAACACCACCTGAAAGCAATAACACTTTGTCACTAGTGATATCAATACAGTTAAATACCCCTACCGGACCATGAATCGCTAGGTGGTCACCCTGAGAAAGATTGTCGTGCAACCAGTTCGATACTAGCCCTCCTGGTACACGCTTGACGGTAATCGAGAAACTGTACGGCACTGACGGCGAAGAAGAGATGGTATAGCTACGCATAATTTGCTCGCCTTCGATCTCTAATTCAAAGGTGACAAATTGGCCTGGTTTGAAAAAATGCATCACAGGCTCAGTCGACGCAAAGCAATAAGTGCGCACATCGACGGTTTCATCAATGACTTTGACACACTCCACATTGTGTCGGCCATTCTTCCAAGTTTGGGTGTTGATGTCTTGTAAATTACTACTCATAAGGATCCCGTGATTTATCTTTTTTATCTTCATAGAATATCCAGTTTTTAGGGCTTACGAGCTTAGCTAAAAACGACACAGATCTAGTCGTTTTTACCAGCGAGTGAAATAATTCAAACTTGAGCTAATATTTGATATAGATCAAAAATGAATGCGGCAAGGATCGTTTAGTCGGGATTGACAAATATCGGAGTCGCTTTTAGGTAACCTGAAGATGACGTGGAGCCTCAGAATCATAACCATTGGCGAGGTCAGTAATTTCGATGCTTAAAATCGGCTGATTAGTGCTTATCATAAAACGACACCTAGGGTTAACTAGGCTATAAAAAGAGGCATAAGTAATGGCATGTATTAGTGAACAACAAAATTTTAATGTAAGCGCAGCAGCCCCAGCATCGCAGGCCGTAGCTGATATGTTAAAAACACACCCTATTTCTTATTCGTTGCCACAACCATTTTACACTGATAAAGCATTTTTCGATGTCGAAATGGAGCAAATTTTTTACAAGGAATGGCTATTAGCCGGCATTACTTGTGAAATCCCAGACAAAGGCAGCTTTATTACACTACAGGTTGGTGATAACCCTATTACTATTATCCGTGATCAAACGGGTGAAGTTAGAGCCTTTCATAATGTGTGTCGTCACCGCGGCTCTAAATTGTGTTTGGTTAAACAAGGTAAGGTGCCTAAGTTAGTTTGTCCTTATCACCAGTGGACTTACGAGTTAGACGGTAATTTGTTATACGCCGGCTCAGAAATGGGCGAGCAATTTGACAAGGCCGACTACGGCTTACACAGTGTTAATTGCCGCACTGCTGGTGGTTATATCTTTATCTCGTTAAGTGATAACCCAACTAACATCGATGGCTTCTTCGATGACTTAGCACATTACCTTGAACCTTATGATTTAGACAACGCAAAAGTTGCTGTTGAAAGTACTTTGGTTGAAGACGCTAACTGGAAATTAGTGATTGAAAATAACCGTGAATGTTACCACTGTAATGGCTCGCATCCTGAGTTACTAAATACCTTGTTAGAATGGGATGATACCGAAGATCCACGTGCCAGTGACCAATTTAAGGCACAGGTTGCTGCTAAGCAAGCCGCTTGGGAAGCCGAAGGTATTCCATATAAGCATGTGTCTCACGGGCATGGCTTACGTAATCGCATTGTGCGGATGCCGTTACTGGAAGGCACAGTGTCGATGACTATCGATGGCAAAGCCGCCTGTAAAAAACTAATGGGTCGGATTAAGAACCCTGACATGGGTTCGATGCGTATTTTGCACCTGCCAAACTCATGGAGCCATGCAATGGGTGACCACCTAATTGCCTTCCAAGTGGTACCACTGGGGCCGCAAAAAACCCAAGTAACTACCAAGTGGTTAGTTCATAAAGATGCTGTTGAAGGTGTTGATTACGATGTTGAACATATGCGTCGTGTTTGGGATGCAACCAATGTTCAAGACAGAACATTAGCCGAAAATAGCCAAAAAGGTATTAATTCGATGGCTTATCAGCCAGGGCCTTATTCTGAAACGTTCGAATTTGGTGTGGTAAACTTCATCGATTGGTTCAGCGACACAATGCAAAAGAATATTGCTGCTCAATCTGTTTAGTTTCAAAAAGATAAAATCATAAAAAGCGCCTGATGGCGCTTTTTTTATGTCACAATATAGACTGGGTTTGGTGCTAGATATAAGTTGAGGTTGGCACTAATAACCCATTGGACTAATTAGTTGTTCGTCTTTCACTAATTTGGCTCCCAACTTCACCACGCAGTAAGTCGGTTGAAGTCCTACCCATGTCGTATATAGATAGCTTGATGTGGATCAACTCTGTCTAAATAGTACCCGTATTGTGTTTTTCTAGAGAACTCAATATCCCCCTGATTTAACTGAATTATTTTGAAGTCAAATCGGGATCCTACCAATTGTATTAAAGATGTGATTTTATTGCGCCAAGGGAAAATAAACTAGAGCAACGTAGTTGCCTATAGGATGTAGATAAGGGGCGTTAGCAGGACGCGGCAGCCTAATTGTTGATTTAATCTAGCACAACAGGTCAATTATTAAATGCAATTGGTATTTGTAAGAAACGAAAGGATCAGGTTAGTAATTTTACTTTAGTAAAGCTACTAACTAGGTGCTTTGTTCGATAATAACAAAGAGAAAGGTGGTTTTATCATGACAGCAAATCATGGTTGGTTAAAAGATATGAACCCCGTAACAACCTTATTTTCAATGGCAATAATTACATTATTCGTATTGGCAGGTGTTTTTTACACCGAACAATCGGCTGCTGTATTTAGTGCTATTTCGGGTTGGATACTGGATTATCTAAAGTGGTATTACATTGGTATTGTAGCAGTATTTTTGTTTTTTTGTATTTGGCTAGCGTTTAGCCGTTATGGCAACTTGCGTTTAGGTGACGACGATTCTCGTCCTGAATATAGTAACTTCTCGTGGTTTTCGATGTTATTTAGTGCGGGTATGGGCATTGGACTGGTATTTTGGTCTATTGCTGAGCCTATTTACCACTTTCAAAGTAATCCATTCATTGCGGAAGGGTTAACGGCAGAAGCTGCACAAGTGGCGATGCGTTTAACGTTCTTCCATTGGGGTCTTCATCCTTGGGCGATCTATGTTGTTGTAGGTCTGTCACTGTCATATTTTTGCTACCGCAAAAAACTGCCGTTAACGATTCGTTCTGCATTGTACCCACTAATTGGCGATAAAATGTATGGTCCTATTGGCCACGCTGTCGACATTTTAGCCGTGTTTGGTACTGTGTTTGGTGTTGCAACGTCGCTAGGTCTTGGTGTTACTCAGATGAACACTGGTCTTAATACGATGTTTGGCATGGATGTATCGCTGGGCAACCAAATGATGCTGATCTTTGTCATCTCTGCGATTGCGACTATTTCGGTAGTTTCTGGTGTTGGCAAAGGGGTTAAAATCTTATCTGAAGTTAACATGTGGCTAACCATTGGTATTTTAGTATTCTTATTATGCTTTGGCCCAACCCGTTATTTATTAGGCAGCTTGCTGCAAAATACCGGTGATTACCTAGGTAATGTACTTGCTCTAAGTACTTGGACTGATGCTAACGAAAATGGTAAATGGCAAACTTGGTGGACTGCGTTCTACTGGGGTTGGTGGATGGCTTGGGCACCTTTTGTTGGCATGTTCATTGCGCGCATTTCAAAAGGCCGTACCATTCGTGAATTCATCGTTGGCGTATTGTTAGTACCAACCTTCCTTGGTTTTATTTGGTTAACCTTGTTTGGTAGCACCGCAATTTACATTGAGTTGTTCCATCAAATCACCAATGAAGCAGGTGAGTTGGTTTCAGCTGCAGGTCAAGCTGGCATTGTTGACGCGGTTAAGGCCGATGTAACGTCAGCGCTTTATGTCACGTTAGATAAGCTTGATGCTGGTTTTGCTGGCACCGCTGCAGCGTTTTTGGCGACCTTACTGATTGCTACTTACTTTGTAACATCGTCGGATTCTGGCACCCTAGTGGTAACCACGATCTTATCGATGGGCAATGAAAACCCACCAACCGCGCATCGTGTGATGTGGGGCATGGGTGAAGGTGCTGTTGCAGCTATCCTACTAATGGTTGGCGGTCTTAAAGCATTGCAAACTGCCTCGATTACGGCGGCTTTACCATTCTCGTTCGTGATGATCATCATGATGTGGGGCTTGGTTAAGTCATTGCGTCAGGAAGATCTTGGGCCAGATGTCTCACGCATTCCTGCGGCGACTAAAAGTTAGGTTTTTATGACCTAATCAACGAGTGTTATGAACTCGTTTAATAAAAACGCCAGTGGCTTAAATAGCACTGGCGTTTTTTAATGTTCAGTTACCGAGGATTCTTATATTAATAATGAACCGCCAACCACACGGTTTCAATATCGGGTGCAGTCCAAGCAACTTTATGTTTTTGATGGGGTTTGATGATGAGGTAGTCGCCGGCTGATAAGGTGATCGTCGTTTGATCATCAAATTCGATAATCGCTTGTCCCTCAAGCACTATTACCCATTCATGTTGTGCTTGATCATACCAACCAGTTTCTGTCGAGCTATGACCTTTAGAGATTATCCGTTCAATTTTAACTTGGTCACTTTGCGCTAGTATTTCAAATACCTCACTGGTTAAATCAGCGGGTATGGCAGCGAATATATTGTTCATTTTGTCTAATGGGTGATGGGGTTTGTTGGTTAAAATACTGCATTGGCGCTAAAAGGGGAAGGGCAGTTATAGTGGCCGTAGCCGAGCTGAGTAGTGATAAACCGTTAATGGCTTATCACTACTGATCCAAACCTCAGGTTACTTAACCAGAGATTTGGATCAGAATTTTGGATAATAGTTTTGTGACCGCATCGTTTCATAGACATGCTGTCTGGTTATTTTTTAGGAGCGACCAGTTGCTTCGCCGCAACTTTTACCAGTGGCTCAATTTCAAAGTCACCTAGCTCAATCGCTTCTTGCAACTGTTTGCGCATGCTTGGTGCCCAAAAGCGTTGGATATGGCTAGTGATCTCAATTATGCATTGCTCTTGTTCCTTGCCGTGGGCGAGGTTGATAGCTATTTGATTAGCCATAAAAACAATTGGTTGTAATGCGCTGTCGGACATTGCTTATTCTCGCTCTTTCTTATCAGATTATGCTTATCCAATATTGGTTATTAGGTATAAAACGTGTGGCGACCGTTACGGGCAAAACCGACTAAGGTCAGGCCATGTTGCTGCGCTAACGATATCGCCATGCTGGTGGGCGCAGATACCGCCACTAACATTGAGAATCCCGCTGAACTTGCCTTGGTGACCATTTCATAACTGGCACGGCTTGAGATCAAGACAAATCCGCTATTGAGGTCGACAGTAGATTTAGTACCGCTTTGCTCACGCCTGTTGTGCAAGGTGCCGATCAACTTGTCGAGCGCATTATGGCGACCAATATCTTCCTTGGTTACCACGATATTGCCGGTGCTATCGCACCAAGCAGCACCATGAACAGCCCCTGTTAATTGTTGCAAGGGTTGGAATTGGTGTAGCTGTGCCACGGCTTGTTGAATGGCAGCATCGCTTACCTTGATGGCAGGTTTAGTATCAGACTTAACATCAGCCTCAGTGTCAGCTTTAGTATCAGGTCTGGCGGCAATTGGCGTGCGGGCACGCATTGCTTGCTGTAACGACTCGGCACCACACAGGCCACAACCTGTGCGGCCTGTGATGTTGCGGCGTTGTTGCTTAAGCCCCCACATTGCCCGTGACGAAATGCTTATTTTTACTTCGATGCCTAGTGGTTGCGGGCAAATCTCAATATGTGTGATTTCTTGCGCGCTGCTAATAATGCCCTCGCTCAGGCTAAAGCCGAGCGCTAGCTCAGCCAAATCAGCAGGCGTTGCCATCATCACAACATGAGAAATGCCGTTGTAGACTAAAGCGACTGCAGTCTCCTGCGCCACATCATTAAGATGTGGCGCAGTTTCACCGCCCGACCACTGCTTGACACTAAGACTAGTGGCAACAGGGCTGATTGTTGATTCTGTAAAATCTGTTGCCATTGTGCAATTCGCTTTTGCTTCACATGGATTGGCTAGCGCCGTATTAGTTACCATCTTAACAGCCTAAGGTCATGATTTGGACGCTTGTTCAAGGAAGCGTTGCTGACGGTTGGAGAAGTGTTGGTAATCAGCTTGCCATTGTGACGGCTCGCTAACCTTAGTTGCTTCAACCGCGGTGACCTTGTATTCAGGACAGTTAGTCGCCCAATCCGAATTGTCAGTGGTAACCACATTAGCGCCACTCATCGGGTGGTGGAAAGTGGTGTAAACCACACCCGGTTGCATCCGTTCGCTAATTTTTGCACGCAGGGCAGTAGTGCCAGCGCGGCTAGCAATGCCAACCCAGTCACCGTCGTTAATACCACGATCTTGAGCATCGGTCGGATGAATTTCAAACTTGTCTTCACCATGCCACACTTGGTTGTCGGTCCGACGAGTTTGAGCGCCAACGTTATACTGGCTTAAAATTCGGCCGGTTGTTAATAACAGTGGGAAGCGTTTGTTAACTTTCTCTGGGGTGGCAATGTATTCGGTAATCGCGAACGTGCCAGCCTTACCAACAAAATCTTCGGTATGCATAATTGGCGTGCCAAGCGGTGTTTTCTCATTACACGGCCACTGAATACTGCCAAGCTCTTCAAGTCGATCGTAACTAACACCATGGAAACTTGGCGTTAAGCGGGCTATTTCATCCATAATCTCACTTGGATGCTCATAATTCATTTCATAACCAAGCGCTTTCGCAAGCGAAATAGTGACTTGCCAATCTTCTTTGTCAGCCAATGCTGGCATCAGTTTTCTAACCCGCGAAATACGGCGTTCGGCATTGGTAAAGGTACCATTTTTTTCCATAAACGATGAACCTGGTAAAAATACATGGGCGTATTTCGCGGTTTCGTTAAGGAAAATATCCTGCACGATAATACATTCCATCGAGGTTAGGGCTTTTTGAACATGCTGAGTATTAGGATCTGACTGAGCAATATCTTCGCCCTGACAGTACAGACCTTTAAAGTTGCCATGAATCGCACTTTCAAACATGTTCGGAATACGCAAACCAGGCTCATGATCTAAGGTTACTTGCCATTCTTGTTCGAACAACGAGCGAGTTTCGTTATCGCTAACATGACGATAACCTGGCAGCTCATGCGGGAATGAACCCATGTCACAAGAACCTTGCACGTTGTTTTGACCGCGCAATGGGTTAACACCCACACCTTCACGACCAATATTACCGGTAACCATTGCTAAGTTGGCAATCGCCATCACCGATGATGATCCTTGCGAGTGTTCAGTAACACCTAATCCATAATAGATAGCGCCATTACCAGAGGTTGCGTAAAGGCGAGCCGCCAAACGTAATTCTTGCGCATCAACGCCAGTAATGTCCGCGGTATTTTCTGGCGCATGGCGTGTATCGCTAATATGGGTATGCCACTGCTGGAAAGCTTTATCGTCACAACGGGAGGCGATAAAGTCCTTATCTTCGAGTCCTTCACTAACAATGACATGGGCCAATGCGTTAAGCAGCGCGACATTAGTACCTGGGCGCAGTTTAAGGTGATGTTGCGCCTTAACATGGGGACCATCAACCAGATCTATCGAGCGAGGATCTGCCACAATTAACTTGGCACCTTGACGCAAACGCTTCTTGAGCAATGAACCAAATACCGGGTGAGCATCAGTCGGGTTCGCACCGATAACGAAAATGACATCAGCAGCCATAACCGAGTCGAAGGTTTGCGTGCCAGCCGATTCGTTCAACGTAGCTTTTAAACCGTAACCGGTCGGTGAATGACAAACACGGGCACAGGTATCAACATTGTTATTACCAAAGGCAGCGCGAACCAGTTTTTGCACTAAGTACGTCTCTTCATTGGTACAACGCGAAGAAGTAATTGCGCCGACACTGTCGCGGCCATGATGCAGCTGAATGCTTTTAAGGCGGTTGGCAGCAAAAGCTAGTGCTTCTTCCCAACTCACTTTTTGCCATGGCTGGTCAATGCTGTCGCGGATCATCGGGCTGGTAATACGATCTTGGTGAGTTGCATAACCAAAGGCGAATCGACCTTTAACACATGAGTGGCCTTGGTTTGCTTGACCATTTTTGTCAGGCACCATTCTTAGAACCTTGTCGCCTTTCATGTCGGCTCTAAATGAACAGCCAACACCACAGTAAGCACAAGTAGTGACAATGCTATGATCGGGTTGACCTTGATCTATTACTGATTTTTCCATCAGGGTCGATGTTGGGCAAGCTTGAACACAGGCACCACAAGAAACACAATCAGAATCAATGAATTTTTCAGCTTGACCGGCAGAGATTTTAGAATCAAAACCACGGCCATCAACAGTAAGGGCGAATGTGCCCTGAACTTCTTCACAAGCTCTGACACAGCGCGAACAAACAATACACTTAGACGCGTCGAAGCTGAAATAAGGGTTGGAATCATCGGTTGGAGCATCGAGGTGATTTTCGCCATCGAAACCATAACGAACTTCACGCAACCCAACAGTACCCGCCATGTCTTGCAATTCACAATCACCATTTGCTGGACAGGTTAGACAGTCAAGCGGGTGATCTGAAATATAAAGTTCCATGATATTACGGCGCAATTTTGCCAGATCATTATTTTGGGTTTCAACCTTCATGCCCTCTCGCACCGGAGTGGTACATGAGGCAGGCATGCCACGCATGCCTTCAATGCTAACAGCACACAAGCGACACGAGCCAAAAGGCTCTAAGTTGTCACTGGCACACAGTTTAGGAATATTAATGTCGACCAATGCCGCGGCGCGCATCACCGAGGTGCCTTGCGCGACTGTTACTTTAACGCCATCGATTTGGATACTAACTTGGACCTCGGATTTTTTTTCGGGGGTGCCAAGATCGCGTGTTTTATCTTTTTTAGGATCAAAATATTGAATCATTTTACTGCGCCCCTGTGCTTGATGTTGGTGACTGTGCTGGCACAGATTTGGCTAGGCTAAAATCGCTCGGGAAAAATTTAAGCGCGCTGCGCACCGGAAATGGTGTCATGCCACCCATGGCACATAAAGAACCAAATTCCATGGTGTCACATAAATCATTCAATAGTTCGAGGTGAACTGGGCGTTGCTCGTCATCAGCGTCGAGCAGTTTGTCGATAACTTCGACCCCGCGAACTGAGCCGATACGACAAGGTGTACATTTGCCACAAGACTCTGCAACACAAAATTCCATCGCAAAACGCGCTTGCGCGGCCATGTCTACACTGTCGTCAAAAATTACAATGCCGCCGTGACCTAACACTGCGCCCATCGCTGAAAATGCTTCATAATCAAGTGGGGTGTCCCACTGATGTTGTGGTAAGTAAGCGCCTAGTGGGCCACCAACCTGAATGCTGCGCATTGGGCGCTTGGTTTTGGTGCCCTTGCCATAACGCTCGATTAAATCTTTTAAACTAATACCAAAAGCCAGTTCAATTAAGCCGCCTTGAGCGACATTGCCTGCCAACTGAATTGGCAAGGTACCACGTGAACGGCCCATGCCGTAATCGCGATATTTTTCGCCACCATTACTTAAGATAAATGGCACCGAGGCTAATGAAATAACGTTATTAACTATGGTTGGTTGACCAAATAGTCCCTCAATTGCTGGCAAGGGTGGTTTTGCACGTACTAAGCCGCGTTTGCCTTCAAGGCTTTCAAGCAACGAGGTTTCTTCGCCACAAATGTAAGCGCCAGCACCGAGGCGCACTTCCATGTTGAAAGTAAAATCGCTGCCACAAATGTTGTCGCCAAGAAAACCAGCTGTTTGAGCATTAGCGATGGCTTGATTAAGGATCTTATGGGCTTGCGGGTATTCACTGCGCAAATAAATGTAACCTTGATTTGCACCGACCGCGAGACCGGCAATGATCATGCCTTCAATTAACACCAGTGGATCGCCTTCCATTAACATTCGATCGGCAAAGGTACCCGAATCACCTTCATCGGCATTACATACTATGTATTTTTGTTGAGGTGCTTCATCTAAGACGGTTTGCCATTTGATCCCCGTCGGGAAAGCAGCGCCGCCACGACCACGCAGTCCTGACTCTTTTACTTGATCAACGATTTGTTGCGCGGTTTTGTTGAGGGCATTGCTTAGGCCAACAAAACCACCATTGGCCTGATAATCGGCGACATCGATAGGATCGATAACGCCAACACGGGCGAACGTTAAGCGTTGCTGTTCTTTAAGCCATGGAATTTGTTCGGTCAGGCCAAGGCATAACGGATGATCTGTTACATCATCAAAAGCTTGGGCGCTAAGAATGTCGCTAACGTCATTTGGTTTTACCGGGCCGTAAGCGACTCGGCCTTGCGGTGTTTCAACTTCTAACAATGGCTCAAGCCAGAACATACCGCGCGAACCATTACGCACTAAGGTTGCTGCTAACTCAGGTTGTTGGCTTAGTTGGCGGCTCACTTGGTCGGCGACTGAATCGCTGCCTTTAGAACGGGCCGTGGTATCGAGTGAAACATACACTCGTTGACTTTGTACGTGCTTACTTGAGTTAGTTGAGCTGGTGGTTTGACTAGGACTCATGATAGCTCCAACGAGTAAGTAGATAATGAATCAATAATGGTCGAAAACTTCTCGCCATCAACTTCGCCATGAATATCGTCGCCAATTCTAATCGCTGGTGAACATGCACAATTGCCTAGGCAATAAACAGGCTCGAGGCTGTAGCGTTGATCTTTGGTGGTTTGATGATAGTCGATGCCAAGCTTTTGCTTGGCCTGTTGCTCGAGTTCTCGAGATCCCATTGCCTGGCAAGATTCCGCGCGGCACACTTCAATTGTGTGAACTCCAGGCTTGCTGGTTCTAAAATGATGATAAAAACTAATGACACCATGCACTTCTGCACGCGACAAATTCAGCGCCGTGGCAATCTTACTAATGGCATCTTCGGGGATATAACTGAGTTTATCCTGAATTGCATGGAGTATTGGCAGCATTGCTCCTGGCAATGTCTGGTGTTGTTCTATTATGGCGACGATCTGTTGTCGATCCTCGTTGCTAATACTCATAGTATTCCTCGTGCTGGTTGGTTTAATAGCAATTATACAAACAAAGTGAATGTTTTTTTACTGCTCAATCGAGAAGTCGCCTTAAAATCTATTTATAGATGTATAAGAAATTCTTATGCGCGACACCAATGTCGGCTGCTTATTCTCGCTACATAAAGTCAATCACTTCATTAATACAATTGGACTAACTCAGGTGTTTTTTCCTAGTCTGCAATGATCAGCAATTTAATTGCTGCTCGCATAGTCAATAAAGACATGGTCATAGCTAATTAAGACATCAGATGAGGTGCTATTGTATATATAAAGTTAATTTTTTGTTATAAAGTGACGCTTATTGACATGTATTTGTCGTTAATTGCTCACATCAAAAACGGTTAACTCTTATTGTTGTCACACGTTAATTGTGGGTATTGTTTGGGAGATAAACGACTCATATTAATAGGCGTAAACATACGATTAACCCAAAATATATTGGGTGGTCTTTTAAAATTTAAAGAATCAGGAGTGACCCGACTTTGCGGTCATATAACCCGATCATAGCAATGCCCGAGGTAGTCTTATGTCTACGCAGCAATTTCAAAAAAATAGTAGCGAACAACCCTGTTATCACATTGGTTTTTTGTTACAGCCAAATTTCACCATGCTGGCTCTTTCGTCTGCGATTGAACCCCTAAGAATGGCCAATCAGTTGTCTGGCAAAACTCTGTACAGTTGGACCACGATAAGTGAAGACGGGCGTAATGTAACGGCCAGCGATGGCTTGAATCTTTCGGTAGACACTAGCATTGGTAATTATGTTCATTTTAATACCGTGATTGTCTGTGGCGGTGTTGGTATTAAAAATACTGTGACTCGCACCACTTTGAGCTGGCTTAGTCATTTGTCACGTTGTCATATTCCACTAGGTGGCATTTGTACTGGTAGTTACCTGTTGGCTAAAGCAGGTTTATTAGACGGCTACAACTGTACTATCCACTGGGAACAGCTAGCGGGCTGGCAGGAAGAGTTTCCTTATATTCGCAGCAGCAATCAATTATTTATTACTGATCGTGATCGCATGACGTGTTCTGGTGGCACCGCGCCAATGGATATGATGTTGCAAGTGATCCGCAAAGCGCATGGCAAGCAGTTATCAGCGGCTATCTCTGATATGTTCACCCACGAACACATCAGAGACGAATCAGATCCCCAGCGAGTACCTTTACAACATGTCGTGGGTGCGACCCAGTCAAAATTACAAGATGTGGTCGGGTTGATGGAAGCGAACATTGAAGAGGTATTATGCCTTGATGAATTGGCCCAGTATGTCAATTTGTCACGCCGTCAACTTGAACGCTTATTTCAAAAATATTTGCACTGTTCGCCGTATCGCTATTACCTGCAATTGCGTTTAACACGAGCACGTCAATTGCTTAAGCAAACCAGCATGTCGATTATTGAGGTGGCTATTGCCTGTGGTTTTGTGTCGACACCACACTTTAGTAAGTGTTACCGCAACTCTTTTAAAATTCCGCCGCGTGATGAGCGCAATAACGCCTATGGTGACAATTTACCACCGGTGGCGATGGAAGAATCAAGCTTTGGTTCTGCGGCACTAGTACGTCACTAAATTAATCTCAGTTTCGGATAAAATGAAGGTCTGTTTAATGCAGGCCTTTTTTATGTTCAGGACGAACGGTCATGTTTTGCGGACAAAGCCGAAATGTGCACCTTAGAGCAATGCAGCAATTGTCGAGTGACAAAGAGCGACGATTAAAAAATCAACCATTGCTACCTCTTCATCTTCTTTTGTTTTCTAAATTTTTTCTTTGTATTTATTAACGGAACACCGCGTAACAAAAGGCTATTACCAGTTATTTTGTGAGTGATTTTGTAGTCTATTACCTCGCTCTTACTACATTTGCGACACCTACGACGCTTTTGGCGATATCTATGTCGCATTCACCCAAATTGCCTAAATTAGCGGTGCTAGACTGATTTCAGTTTCAATATTCCCGTTGCCATCAGGTTGGTCACTAATGAATTTAGTCGTCAATCAAGGGCAAGATTAATGAGGTCAGTTAAATGAATAGCCAACTAATGGAAAACGCCAAAGCGTTGCACAACAGTTCAACAGTTATCGATGGTTTGGTGATTGCTAAGTGGAACCGTGATCTTTTTGAAGACATGGCACGCGGTGGTCTTACTGCTGCCAACTGTACCGTATCGGTATGGGAAGGTTTTCAGGGCACTATCAACAATATTACCGAGTTTAACCGTTTTTATCGTGATAACAGCGATTTAATTATGCCGGTTCATACCACGGCTGATATCGCTCGTGCTAAAGAATTGGGCAAAACAGGGATCATTTTAGGCTTTCAGAATGCTAACGCATTTGAAGATCAAATTGGTTACGTCGAAATCTTTAAGAAGCTTGGCGTTGGCGTGGTGCAAATGGCCTACAACACTCAAAACTTAGTCGGTACCGGCTGTTATGAGCGTGACGGTGGTTTGTCTGGTTTTGGTCGCGAAATTGTCGCCGAAATGAATGCCGTAGGCGTAATGTGTGACCTTTCACACGTTGGTCCAACAACTTCAACTGAAGTTATTTTAGGATCGACCAAGCCAGTTTGTTATTCACACTGCTTACCTTACGGCTTAAAAGAGCACCCACGTAATAAGAAAGATCAAGAGTTACGTTTTATCGCTGAACACGGTGGTTTTATTGGCGTAACGATGTTTGCACCTTTCCTAAAAAATGGCATTAATTCAACGGTTCACGATTATGTGGAAGCGATTGATTACGTCATAAACATTGCCGGTGAAGATTGTGTTGGTATTGGTACTGATTTTACTCAGGGCCACGACCAGTCATTTTTCGATATGTTGACACACGATAAGGGCTACGCCCGTCGTTTAACCGATTTCGGTACCATTATTAACCCTGAAGGTATTCGTACCTTGGGTGAATTTCCTAATCTGACTTATGCGATGCTAGAAGCGGGCTGGTCAGAATCTAAAGTTAAAAAAATCATGGGCGAGAACTGGGTTCGTGTCCTTAAAGACGTCTGGGGAGAATAGACAATGACAGTAGCAACAACATCACACAGCCCTGAAATGCCAATTGAAGTAAACAGCGAAACAGGTGTTTGGACCACAGACGCATTGCCAATGCTTTATGTACCGCGCCATTTCTTTGTTAACAACCACATGGGTATTGAAGAAGAACTTGGGGCCGAACGTTATGCCGCAGTTTTGTATAAAGCAGGCTACAAATCAGCTTATTACTGGTGTGAAAAAGAAGCACAAGAACATGGCCTTAGTGGTTCTGACGTCTTTGAACATTACATGAAGCGCTTGTCACAACGTGGTTGGGGTTTCTTTATTACCGAAGAACTTGATTTAGAAAAAGGCACGGCGCGTGTTCGTTTAGAAAACTCTGCGTTTGTTTATCAATACGGACAAGTTAATCGTAAAGTCGATTACATGTTTACCGGTTGGTTTGCTGGTGCGATGGATCAAATTGCTGACAGCCTGGGTTATGACGTTAAAACTGTGGCAGAGCAAACTCAGTGTGCAGCAGAAGAAGGTTGTGATGTTGGCATCTTCGAAGTTAAGCCTCTGTAGTTAATTCTCAGAAGTTAAATAAAGTAATAAAAAGAATAAATAGCAATGTGTTAATTGGTGGTGGGTTTTAACTGTCCATCACCAATACAAATAATAATAAGTACATCAGGAGCTCGTCATGGCGCAGTTTGACGCATTATTTCAGCCATTAAAAATCAATAAACTAACTATTCGTAACCGAGTGGTTAGTACGGCGCACGCCGAAGTTTATGCTACCGAAGGCGGCATGACGACAGAACGTTACGTTAAATACTACGAAGAAAAAGCCAAAGGTGGTGTTGGCCTTTCGATTTGTGGTGGCTCGAGTGTGGTCTCTATCGACAGCCCTCAAGGTTGGTGGAAATCGGTTAACTTATCAACCGACCGTATTATTCCACATTTTCAAAATTTAGCCGATGCAGTGCACAAGCACGGCGGCAAAATTATGATCCAAATTACCCACATGGGACGTCGCTCTCGTTGGGATGGCGGCAAC
>Ga0209292_1001986_pt1 | contig 24252 bp, 15 predicted proteins | sample GOMGulsemesocosm_2_FD_184634 | JGI IMG/M metagenome (GOLD analysis project Ga0209292, IMG submission 184634) | Methane-oxidizing microbial communities from mesocosms in the Gulf of Mexico - GOM9C Gulf of Mexico (SPAdes) (version 2) | ecosystem: Environmental > Aquatic > Marine > Cold seeps... | reverse complement strand
GGGTGGTGCCAAGATCGATGCCAATTACATATTGCGCTGTTTTAGAAACAGGTGAGGGCATTAAAAACTCCATATAATAAAACTCAGGGCAAAGTGCCCTGAGTTAAGTACACATTTATCAATATAACGACTGTGTAATGATTATGTTAGATCATGTTTATTGACGAACAGTTAATTCAATTTCCCAAGCTTCGTCGCTATCATCAGCAATCGCTTCAATTTTTAAAGTACCCACTTCAGTCACAGTCACTGAAAGCGATACAGGAACAACATCGCCACTGTTACGGCTACTTGTCTCGAGCGATACTTCGATATCAGGTAGTTGCTCAAGATCTTCTGGTTGCCAGAAATCAAGGTGCGTACCAACCACATCGTCACGACGTACTGTTGAACCAAAGAACTTGAATTTAACCGGTTGACCGACAACTAAACCAAACTGGTGTGTAGTTACATCAACATTTGAACCTTCTTCGAGACCAAATGGGGCAATACAAACTGCTTCAAGTGGCGGTTCGAAGCCAGGGATGGCGGGCATTGAGCTTTCAACACCGACATAGTATGAACTCGCTAAACCGCCTTTAATACGAACGCCTTTACCATGTTTCGCATAACCGTGGTAACAAGCACCATTCGCAACAGCAAGATCTAAATCAATCCCCGTTAATAGTGTTGCTTCTTCTTCAACGTCAGCTGTAATTAACCAATCATTGATAATACCCATTAGCTTAGTGCTGATAGCATCAGATTTAAACACACCACCATTAAACAATACTGCCGTTGGTTTGATGAAGTCACCGGCATCGGTTTCTAGTGCGCCATGCTGTTTATTCAAGAAGTGAGCAATATGCTTAGTGATTGCCGCATCTTGTGCATACGGTAGACCAATCTGTGTTAATGCTGTGCGCGTATTCTGTTGTGGCATATCTGTCACAGCAGTTGCAGGGAAGAAACCATCTAAGATAGTTTGGTGTACTTCCTCACGTGTTAATTCAGTTTGCATAGTGCCAGCAATTAACTTAGAGCCACGACTAGGGATAACAATTGGCATTGCTTCTATGTCATTATCTAATAGTAGTTGTTCCTTAGCATCACGACACGCATGTGTGATGGCTTGAATTTGCCAAGGTTGTAACTGCTTGCCTTCTTGCATTAACTTCATTTTTAGACGATATGCAAGGGCAAGATCCATATTATCACCGCCAAGTAGGATATGTTCACCTACAGCAACGCGTGATAACGTTAAGTTACCTTCAGACTCTTCAACAGAAATTAATGATAAATCCGTTGTACCACCACCAATATCAACCACTAAGATGGTATCACCAACATTGACTTGGTCTCGCCATTCGTCACCGCATGCTTCTAACCAGCTATAAACTGCCGCTTGAGGTTCTTCAAGTAGATTTAAATGTTTAAGATTTAAATCTTGTGCTGCTTGCGCCGTTAAGTTACGTGCTGCTGGGTCGAAAGAAGCAGGGATGGTGATTGTTACATCCTGTTCTGAAATTGGCGCATCTGGGTGTGCATCATTCCAAGCTGCAGCTAGGTGGTTTAAGTATTGGCTTGTCGCTGTTACAGGGGAGATCTTTTCAACTTCGTCAGGACTTGAGAATGGTAAGATCGCATCGTGTGGGCTAACGGTCGCATGGCTTAACCAGCTCTTGGCACTTGATACCAAGCGGATAGGGGTCTTTAAACCAAGTTGGCGTGCAACATCACCAACAAGGGCTGTATTTTCACCATCCCATGGTAATGGCGTTTGATCTTGGCTGATCTCTTCGGCATGTGCTTGGTACACAAATGAAGGCAATTGGAATTTTTCTGTTACAGAACCTGGTGCTGATAGTTGGGGGATTGCAAACAACTGCTTAGCTGCTTGATCACTTTCGTCGGTAAGGTCGATGTATGATAATACACAGTGTGTTGTACCTAAATCGATACCAATACTGTATTGTGCGGCTATTTCGCTCATAGTGATGTCGCTCATAGTTCAACCTCTGCTGCTGCTACGATGTTAGCATTGTGGCCTTGTGCCAGTTTAGGTAGGTTCACGTTACTGATTTTCCAGCCTTGGTGGACTAAAATACCACGGTAAGGCGCGCTGCCAAGTACGTTACCAATCAGTTTGATTTCTGATGGATTAAAGCCTTCAGCGACAGTTACTTGGCTTTCTTCTTCTTCAGTACGGATCGGCGTGAAGGTGAAGTATTCATTAATTACTTTTTTGCTACCAGTATGGATGATACGTGCTGCTGCACCAATTTGTTCATCCGTTGCACCCGTTAAGTCTTCTTGAATGAAATCAACAAAACGTGCTTCATTTTGTAGTAGTGATAAAAGCTGACATGCGGCAGCTGGGCTTGCTTCTTGTAATGGTGCTTTAATCTCAACAAATTTTTCTATTTCAACAATTTTTTCAACATCTACGTGTTTAATTACTTCCACTATTTTCTCTATTTCAACTGGTACTTCTTTTTCAACAATCTTTTCTATTTCAACAGTCTTTTTACCACCTCGAACTAAGGTAATTAATAATAGGATTAAAGTCAGAGCGAATAGGGCGATATGCGCTGCATCAGGACCGGCAGGTAGTTCAGTGATGTTAGTAAGGTCGAAGTTCATATATTTTACTCAAGTTTGTATAAATCAATATTAACGGCGATTTTATCATAGTTATTTATGTAACGAAGCATAATGTGATTTTTTAGCTTATTTACCTAGTAGTTAGGAACAAAGAATAGCCATTTTAGCTGGAATAATTAGAAACGTATTTTCAAGGAGAGTTATTTATAAAAAAAATAAAAAAAAGCCCAATACAAATCCTTGTACTGAGCTTAGGGAAACAGGTATTCTTGTAATATTAAATATAGTAAATTATTTACGTATATCAAATTGCCATTAAGTTATCGTGTTGTCGATCGTGATATTATTCGTTAAACAAATTGTTATCACGAACTAGGTCACGCGGGTAGTTATTTTTTAAACGCTGATTAACACGTTTACCTAAACCAAGCACACTACCTTCGAGTAATACAACAAGTTCACCCTGTAAGTCATCTAAATTATCGATGTCTACATCTGCAAAGTTTATATCACGTCCCATGATATATTGTTTAGCTTGCTCAATATCAAGTGACACGGCGTTTCTATCACATCGATGACCAAAGGTACGCGCCCATTCATGTTGTGCACGGAAGCCTTTTTTAAATTTCTCAGCAATTTTAATACCGATACGATCGAATTTGAATTTACCGATGAACGCTGGGAATTCTTTCGGGAATAGCCAGATCTCACTATCACGATGATAGAAGACGCCACTCTCAAATTCAAAATTAAAGGTGTCACGGAAGTAATCACGAATTGCGTCATTTTCGAGACGGCTAACTGGGCTAAACGGGAATACTAAGCGTTTTTTCTTTTTAATCGGGCGTAGACCAAGTGATTCTTTTTTAGTGAATTTAGCAACAAAGAAACCTTCACTGTCATAAATTTGTGGCCAGACATGTAAGAAACCTTCTGCAGTTAAACAATCATTCGCCGTTGGGAATAGGTCGGTAAGCGGAATAACGTCTGCGTTATCAGGATACAAATCGAGGAGGTGTTGGCAAACGGCTTGGTTCTCAGTTTGATTTAATGTGCAGGTTGAATAGATTAATGTGCCACCGGGTTTTAAGGCTTTAAATGCACTTTCAATTAATTCTTTCTGAATATCCGCAATGTCATTAATACTGCCTAACGACCAATTAAGCATCGCTTTATCATCTTTACGGATTGCGCCTTCACCTGAACAAGGTGCATCAAGTAACACAGCATCAAACATTTCAGGTAACCAAGTACCAAATACATTCGCATCATAGTGACTAAGAGCAATGTTTTTAATACCACAGCGTTTGATATTCGCGCTTAATACTTTTAATCGGCTAGATGATAATTCGTTAGCCACAATGAAATTATTATTATTACACAGTGCAGCAATCTGACTTGTTTTTGAACCAGGCGCTGATGCGCAGTCAAGAATGGTATTGTATTGCGCAGTCGCACCTGATACTTGTTCTTTAAATAACGCAGTAACAGGTAGCATTGAACTGGCTTCTTGAATATAAAAAAGACCTGCGATATGTTCCCAGCTATTACCTAGCTTGGTATCTGTATTTTCTTGTTGTAACCAAAACCCTTCTTCACACCAAGGGATTGATGTGAGTGCCCATTGCTTGGTTTTTGCTAATTGTTTAAATTCTTCAACAGAAATTTTAAGCGTGTTAACACGAACACTGGTTTTCAATGGTGTTTTACAGCAAGCAATAAAGTCGTCCATAGAAAGATGGTCAGGGATAATGTTACCCATTAGTGTAAGGTAATCTTCAGGCAGTTTTATATTGGAATGCACTTTGCGGGCTCAATTTAGAAAGATGCGGGCATTTTACCATATACCCCAGCTACTTCAAGTTTATGAAACTCGTCGTAGCGGGGTATTATTTCTTATTTAGCGGGCTTTTGGATTTTGGTGTCCCACATCAACCAGTCGGGATTAACTTCTTGTGCCAAATTGAATTGTGTGAAAGGCGCAGCTAATTTGCTATTTTTATCTGGATTTGGTGTCGCAAACGCAATACCGCCAGCCAGAATCGTTTTTAATGATTCAGCTTTTAGGGTTGCACCAGTTAAACCAATATCAACATTAAACCCTGATACCGCCCAAAATTGGCTATCGTTACGAACAAGGTGTTGATACTCTGGCAGAATATTAAGCGTAATTAATATCTTATCACTAAGCGCCGACAATTCAGAGTGCGTAACTGAGCCAACTTCTACCTGACGGTAATAAACGGGGGTTCCAGCTGTTAATGACATTAATCGTTTACTTACTAGTGTCACCGATAAGCCTGCATCTTCAGCTGCGATATCCGGCGCAGCGTTGAGTACGTTAAACCGGTGAGCTTCATTACCTGTGCCTTTTGTTACGTTGATGAATGCGCCTGAAATTAAAGTATTCGCATTCTTAATACCATCTAGGCCTACTTCTATATTTTCTAACCAGTATAGGCTGCCTTGACGTGCAAAATAGTTAGCGTAATCAGTTTCTAATTTAGCCGTTGCTTCAACAAAGCCTTGGTCAACTTTAAGTTTAATACTGCTGATTTCACCAACCTTTATACCTTTATGTTTTATTTCGGTGCCAATGTTAATGTCTGAACCAGAATTAAACGTTAGCGTGACTGTTGGGCGGTTATCAGTTGCCGCAGCAAAGCTTTTGAAAAGTTTATAATGGCTCAATCTTGACTTGGCAAGACTCATTTTATTGTTATTGACAGGTTTGATGTTATCGAAGTTAATACCACCTGCGGCAATGGTTAATAATGACTCTGTTTGAACTTGTAAGTTACTTAAACTACCAGATATTTCAATACCTGATACATCCCAGAACACACTGTTTTTGTTGATAAGGTGTGCATATTGGCTAAGAATATCAAGCGTGATAATGACGTGTTCGTTGTCGGGTGCTAAATGAAAATCTGCAACGGTACCAACAACTAATTTACGGTAATATACAGGTGCGCCGTTAGAGATAACATGGTCTGGTTTACTGACTAAGGTAACCGTCTTATTTGCTTTGAAGGCGTTGTTACCTAATTTAGCAAGAGCTAAATTAGGGTAGAGGCGGTATCCCTGTTCTTTTCTTTTGGCTTTAAACGCAGGGTTGTTAACCAGTTCAATACCGCCACTGACTAAGGCTGCGATGGGGGAGGATTTAACGTTTATGCCAGATATACTCGCATTCACCGATACACCACTAACATTGATAAAACGTGATGATGGGGTAAGTAAATGCGCATAGTCTTGGTAAAGATTAACGTTTAAATCAATTAGGTTAGTTTTAGTATTAAAGCTCACATGACTAATATGGCCAATAGGGTAATTCTTATAATAAACCTTGTTACCTACGGCTAAGCCGTTAGCATCGTTAGCGGTAATCGATATTTGTTTATGTGGAATAAGATCATCTACGTTTGACACTAAATCAAACGTAGTCCGTAATTCACCTTGGCCTGGCGTAAAGAGAATGTAATTACCAGTGACTAAATTCACAATGTTTTTACTTTCAGAAAGGGACAGGTTTGCTTTTTCAACCCAAAATTGTGTGCTGTCACGAAACAGGTCTACAACGTCAGGATCAACATCGGCAATTGCGGTGGCGACAGATGGCGAGCCTTGTGTCGTCGGGATTAATGGTTGTGTCATTACTTGTGTTATTTCACCGACTTTCAAGCCGTTGAAGTAAATATTATTACCTATTTTAATATCATTACTGTTACTTAATTTGAATTCAATTTGAACAGCACGCTGTGCATCACTAATGCTGTTATATAGAGGGTATATGTGATTATCACTTGCTGGTTTACCAATGGGCGGTGAATCAAATGCAAGTGCACCACTGATTATGGCTGTTAAACTTTCTGTTTCTACTTTTACGCCATCAACCCCAAACTCAGCGTTAATACCACTTGCATTCCAAAATCGAGATGTGTCTTTAACAAGATAGCTATATTGTTTATTTATTACGGCTTCGACTAGGATCTCATCGGTTTTTTTATCCAGCGTAAAACTATGTACTTGACCGACAGGGATCTTCTTATAGAAAATCTCTGAACCAGGGCGCACAGATGAAAGCTTGTCAGCTGTTAAATGCACAATCAACCCCTCATCATCTGGCGGATTGTTCGGCGCATTCTGTATCGCTGTAAATTTGATACTGTATTCACCATCACCCGGTAAAAGGTCAATATAGTTTCCTGTTACTAGGGCGTCTAAACCTGAAATTCCTGCAATAGAGGCTTTTGGCGCAACGAGCCAAAATTGTGTGTTACGGCGCAGTACTTGTTCTGCTTTATTATCAATTTCAGCAGTGACGTAAACGCCTTTAAGGTTGTCATCTAGCGCGATGTTTTTTACCTTACCTATTATTAAGCCTTGATATTTAACCAGTGTTTTACCAGCGACAATGCCATTCGCATTCGAGAAGTGTACACGGATCTCGATACCGGCTTGGGTAATGCTTTGGTACATAAGGTAGAGTCCTAGTATGACTGCTACAATGGGTAACAACCATATTGGCGACATCACATTCGGCTTATGTAACACAGGTTTAGGTGCATTACAGTTATCCGGCATTTGTGGTTCGTTATTTTCTTTCATTTGTATGGTTTAAATCCCAAATTAAACGTGTATCAAAACTTTCTGCGGCGAGGATTGTTAATATAACAACCAACCCAAAGCAAGTTGCTCCATATCCGGGATCAACTGAGAGTAAATTTCCTCGGTTGAGCACCGCGACCATAATCGATATAACAAACAAATCCATGATGGACCATTTACCGATCCAATGAATAGCATTAAATAGCAATAATTTTCGTTTTTGTGTAATAAATATTTTATTTTGAATCGATAATAAAATCAGCATTAAACCTATTATTTTAAATAGGGGAACTAAAATAGAGGCGATAAATATAATTATCGCAATACCTAAATCATCACTTTTTGCGAGTGCGATGGTACCAGACATAATGGTGTCTGGCGTAGACTGACCAGCACTTGTTAGCGTACTTATCGGTAAAAAATTGGCCGGAATCATCATCACTGCCGCCGTAATCAAGAGTGCCCATGTTTTTTGGATACTACGTGGTATACGAAAATGAACACGCGTGAAACAACGCGGACAACGTTGTCGTTTAACATCCTGCTTCACATCGATTAATAAGTTACATTCATGACATTGGGCAATTTTATTATCTTTAGCGTTTTGCATTTTTCTCCATTTTCTGCCAGAAGATTTCTAGGTTGAGTCCATACATAATAAGGCTAGAAATAAACATAAGTGAAACAAAGCTAAGTAAACCTAACTGAAATTGGATATCAGCAATGTCAGAAAGTTTAAATATAGCGATCAAAAAACTAACAAGATAAACTTCTAACATACTCCATTCGGTAAAAAACTTAACGAGTTTGAGTAATAATATGAGCTGTGGTGTATTACGTTTAGTTAGTAGTAATAAACAAGCTTGTACGAGACAAGATAAAAATAGAAAGGGCGCAATAAAACTACAAAAAATAACGAGTAAACCGACGAAGTAAGACTTTTTTTGTAATAAGGCCCAAGCGCCTTGAATGAGTGTCGCTGATTCTTCGGCCCCGAGCATGGTGATCGTGAACATTGGAAACACATTTGCAATAACAACAAGTATAAGCCCGGTTAGTGAAAGAGCTAATATGGCGCTAATGGAAAAAGCATTATTTGTATATAATAACGAATTACAACGGGGGCACAGTGCATGCCTATTTTTTGCAATAGGTATATGATCAACAATAAGATCACATTTATTACAGACATTAATATTCGACATTTACACCCGCCAATAGTTAATTCACTATGCTTTTAAAGTTAGCACAATCATATTCCGTTCATTAATAGCATTATTTTATTGCAAATATCAACAGTATCACAAGTTTATCCTTCATGATTCTGATTATTATTTGACTTAATTAGTCTGCCTTAACTTGAATCGGGCATATTTTATGATCAGTGACTTGAATTAACAGGGAATACTAAATACACTGTCATAATATACAGTGTATTTAGGGAATTAGTTTATGGCCGTAATAGTAAAGTATGTAGTTGAGCGGAATGGTGTGGAAAAAATGGTATCTACAAGTAAAAAAGAAGCGGATGCATATGACAAGATGTTAGATGTGGCGGATGGTCTTACAGACTTTATCGGTACGTCATCACTTGAAATTGATGACCGTCTTACAGAAGAGTTAGCATTATACTTGGCACAAAATAGTGCTTCGCTACAGGTAATCTTGAAAGGTGGTAAATTGAACGCGACTGAAGAGAATAAAGAAAAGGCACCAAAAGCTAAAAAATCGCCAAAAGTTACGGAAGGAAAAGAAGCTGATTAATCTTTCATACGCTTAATTATTGTTTGTCAAAGCATAAAAAATCACCGGAAGAGTTATTTTTTAACACCTTTTTGGGCTAAGTTGGCGGATTAAAGATAGCATTTAATTGCAATCGCTCTATAATAGCGATAAATTTTATACATGCGATATAGCAAGATTACAATTTTGTTATATCAGAACAATTAGAAGTAATTTAAGGTAATTCATGGAAAACATTGAAAAGCTAAAAAATAGCAAAGAAGTTATCGCTTATTTGGTAGAAATATTCCCAAAATGTTTCACTGCAAAGGGCGAAGCTAAACCGCTAAAAATTGGCATTTTTCAAGATCTAGCTGAGCGTCTAAAAGAAGATGATAAAGTTAGTAAAACATTATTACGTACGGCACTTCGTCAGTATACTGCAAGCTGGCGTTACCTTCACGGCGCTAAAAAAGATGCTGTACGAGTTGACTTAGATGGCAACGACGCAGGTGTTTTAGATGCAGAGCACATTGAGCATGCACAAAAAACACTTGAAGAAAGCAAAACTAAATTTTTCGCTGAACGTAATAAGAAAAATGCAGAACAAAAGGCAAAAGCTGAAAAGCAAAAACCTGCTGTTAAAAGAGCACCTAAAAAAGTAGCTAAAAAATCTGCACCTAAAGTAGATCAAAAGCCTACAGTTAAAGTTGAACGCCCTGTAAATGAGGCTGAACTTAAATCAGGTCAATCTGTCAAAGTTGTAATTGGTAAAGCACCGGTACAAGCAACTATCGTTGAAGTATCTAAAGATGGTGTTCAAGTTGAACTGCTATCTGGACTTTCTCTAAAAGTAAAAAAAGAGCACCTTTTTGTATAAAGCAATAAGAGTGTTCTGAATTTTTAATGGTCGAGTGTTAGCTAAATATATGAAATTTCGCTAATACTTGACTATTATGAGTTTAGCGTTACTTATTCTCAAAAGGATTTTTAATGAAAAAAGTTTTACAAAGAACTTTTATCAGTGCTTCGGTACTATTGGCCACGCATGCTTTTGCATTTGACCCTGCCATTTCTATTCAAGAACTCCCTACATTAAAGCAAGAAGCTCAGCATTCTGAAGCAAGTAAACGTCTTGTTAATCTCTTTACTCGTTCGCATTATAAATCGGTTGATTTTGATAGCGGTTTTGCTGTCGAAGTTTTTGATCGTTATTTAAAGCAACTTGATGCCTATCGCACCATTTTCTTGCAAAGTGATATCGATAGTTTTAATAAATACGCTCTGTCGTTTAAAAAAGATTTTCGTCAAGGTCGACTTGCACCTGCATATGATATTTATACTGTAGGTCTTCAACGTCGTTATGAACGTTTTGCATACGCATTAACGTTACTTGATACTGAAATCAAGTTTGATAGTGATGATGCGTATTATTTTGACACATCTAAATTAGACTGGGCAAAGTCGACTGATGAATTAAATGAGTTATGGCGCCAGAAAGTTAAATATGAAGCACTTAATTTAAAATTAACCGGTAAAGACTGGCCTGAGATTCAAAAATTACTGCGCAAACGTTACGATACTGCCATTAAGCGTTTAAAACAGACACAAAGTGAAGATGTGTTCCAAACATTAATGAACTCATACGCACGGAGTATCGAACCGCACACGTCTTATTTATCCCCACGTAATGCGGATCGTTTCAAAACTGAAATGAACCTTTCTTTAGAAGGGATCGGGGCAGTATTACAAACCGTTGATGACTACACCGTTATTCGTTCTTTGGTTTCTGGTGGCCCTGCTGCTGCAACTAAGCAACTCAAAGCAGAAGATAAAATTGTTGGTGTTGCGCAAGATGATAAGACGATTGTTGATATTGTTGGCTGGCGTCTTGATGATGTCGTCGACAAGATCAAAGGCCCTAAAGGCACAAAAGTCCGTCTCGAAATCATACGTGGCGAAGGTGCGAGTGCCAAGCATAAAATCGTGGAAATAATTCGCGATAAAGTACGTTTAGAAGACCGTGCTGCAAAATCGAACGTTATCGATGTTGAAGGCGAGAAGGTTGGTGTTATTGAAATACCAAGTTTCTATGACGGTTTAACTGAAAATGTACTGACTGAATTAACAAAGCTTAAAAAAGATAATGTGAGCTCTATTATTGTCGACTTACGCGATAATGGTGGCGGTGCATTAAAAGAAGCAAACTTACTTTCAGGTTTATTCTTCGATTCAGGCCCGACAGTACAGGTTCGTGATGCGAGAGATAAGGTAAATGTGCTCGAAGATCGTGATGGAAAAACGTACTATGATGGTCCGCTTGTTGTATTAGTTAACCGTTATAGTGCATCAGCGTCTGAGATCTTTGCTGCAGCATTACAAGATTATGGCCGTGCACTCATTGTTGGTGAGCAAACATTTGGTAAGGGCACTGTACAACAGCACAGAACCTTAGCACGTTTGTACGATCTATATGACAAACCAATCGGTAGTGTGCAATATACTATATCGAAATTCTACCGTATTAACGGTGGTAGCACTCAATTACGTGGTGTGCTGCCTGACATTACCTTTCCATCGGCAGTGAAACCCGAAGACACTGGTGAGTCAATTGAAGATAATGCGCTGGCTTGGGACCATATCCGTAAAGCAAGCTATCAACAATCGTTAGCATTGCAGTCAAAAGTGAATAAGTTAACTGAAAGTCACAACAAGCGTGTTGCTGTGAATCCTGAGTTTAGTTATATCCAAGAAGATATTCTTAAATATAAACAGGAACTTGATAGTAAAACAATTTCTTTAAAAGAGTCTGTACGTATTAAAGAACGAGAAGAGAGTGAAGCGATTCGTTTAACTCGTTTGAATGAACGCTTAGCACGAAAGGAATTACCTGCGGTTAAATCATATGATGATAAACCAGAGGACTTTGAGTTTGACGATACATTCTTATTAGAAGCAGCCAACATAGCGATTGATTTAAGCAAATCTAGCTAAACCACCTCTATTTTTACTTCAAGTGCAGCGGGATGCTGCACTTTTTTCCTTTATTTTTACGTCTCTATCCGTCGATAGATTAGGACTATAAATGACAGTTATGCCTAATGCTAAGCATTTAAAAGACTATACAGCTCCCAATTATTTCATAGACAATATCGATCTTGATTTTAATCTTGATGATAGCAACACTAAAATTGTTGCGATCAGTAAGGTTCGTCGTAGTGGTAGTCATAATGACCCGCTTATACTAGACGGTGTTGACCTTACATTATTATCAGTGTCTATCGATGGTCATCGTATTGATAACTACTTAGTTAAAGATAATCAGCTGATCATCTCTGATTTACCCTCTGAATGTGTATTAATCATTGAGACGGAAGTCAATCCACAGGAAAACACCAGTTTAGAAGGCTTGTATAAATCCGTCGACGCATTCTGCACGCAATGTGAATCTGAAGGCTTCCGAAAAATCACTTATTATCTTGATCGTCCTGATGTACTGGCTGTGTTTAGTACTAAGATCACGGCTGACAAAGCGGCTTTCCCCTATTTATTATCTAATGGTAACTGTGTTGATCGTGGTGAATTAGATAATGGTCGTCATTGGGTTCAATGGCGTGACCCTTACCCGAAACCGGCGTATTTATTTGCGCTGGTTGCGGGTGATTTTGATGTATTACGTGATAACTACATCACGACATCTGGTCGTGATGTGAAATTAGAGTTGTTTGTAGATAAGGGTAACTTATCGCGAGGTCATCATGCGATTGAATCTTTGAAAAGTTCAATGAAATGGGATGAAGACCGCTTTGGCTTAGAATACGACCTCGATATTTATATGATTGTTGCCGTTGATTTCTTCAACATGGGGGCAATGGAAAATAAAGGGCTTAACGTATTCAACTCTAAATATGTATTAGCAGATGCGGCGAGTGCGACGGACGTTGATTATCTGGGTATCGAAGCTGTTATTGGTCATGAGTATTTTCACAACTGGACGGGCAATCGCATTACTTGTCGAGATTGGTTCCAGTTAAGTTTGAAAGAAGGCCTCACGGTATTCCGTGACCAAGAATTTAGCTCTGATTTGGGTTCGCGTGCAGTTAACCGCATTCAAAACGTTAAAATTTTACGTTCTGCACAATTCCCTGAAGATGCAGGGCCAATGGCACATCCAATTCGTCCAGCGTCTGTGATTGAAATGAATAATTTCTACACTGCAACAGTCTATAATAAGGGCGCAGAAGTTATCCGCATGATCCACACGCTTCTTGGTGAACAAAATTTCCGTGCAGGTATGGATCTTTACTTTAAACGTCATGACGGTCAAGCCGTGACGTGCGATGACTTTGTTGCGTCCATGCAAGATGCATCTAGCGTAGATCTCACCTTATTTAAAAACTGGTATTCACAATCAGGTACCCCGCAAGTAACGGTGACAGATCATTACGATGCTGAAAGCAATATTTATACGTTATCAATGCAACAACATACGCCAAGTACTGCTGATCAAAAAGTAAAACAAGTACTTCATATTCCTGTTGATATTGAATTACTTGACGCGCAGGGCGGCAAGATTGAATTAATATTTGAGGGTGAGGGCGTTCACAATATTCTAAATCTTACTGAAAAGCAGCAAGATTTTGTGTTTGAAAATGTAATGTCTGCACCAGTACCAAGCTTATTTAGAGAGTTTTCAGCGCCAGTTAAGCTTAACTATGCTTATACCAATGAGCAGCTTACAATGCTAATGGTTCATGCGAGTAATGATTTTGCACGTTGGGATGCATCACAGCTATTGATTAATAAGCATGTGATTGAAAATGTAACTCGTATTCGTGATAAACAGAATCTTGTTTTACCCGCAGTGTTTGGGCAAGCGTTCCGTGATTTAGTGAGCAATGAAGAGCTCGACCCAGCCTTAAAAGCTGAGATGTTGCAGTTCCCATCGACGAACAGTTTAATGGGCTTGTTTGACGAAGTCGATGTCGACGCCTTACTGACAGTGACTGCTTTTATTAAAGCTGAAATCGCTGTTAATGTTGCAACAACCTGCGCCTCTATTTATGCTGACATGCCTAAACGTGCTTACGAAGTAGAGCATGCACATATTGCTTTACGCTCATTAAAAAATGTGTGCCTTGAATATATCGCATTAGCGGGCGTTACTCATGTTAATGAATTGGTATTAGCTCAATTTAAACAGTCAGATAATATGACCGATACCATGGGGGCGATAAGTGCTGCAAATAAAGCACAATTACCTTGCTTTAAAACCATGATGGCTGCATTTGAAACCACCTGGTCTCATGATGGGTTAGTGATGGATAAGTGGTTTTCGCAAATCGGGGCTAGCCCAAGTGAAAACTGCCTCTCTGTCGTTAAAAATACACTGAACCATGTTAGCTTCTCTTTAGCTAATCCAAATCGAACGCGTTCATTAGTGGGTAGTTTTTCTGCACATAACACCAGCGCTTTTCATGCGATTGATGGTAGTGGTTATGTTTTCTTAACGGATATTTTATGTCAGTTGAATAGCAGTAACCCGCAAATTGCATCTCGATTAATTACGCCGCTTATTGAATTTAAGAAATTTGATCAAACGCGCCAAGCTTTAATGAAAGCGCAACTGATCCGTTTAAGTAAGCTTGGTGGTTTAGCCACTGACCTATTTGAAAAGATAGACCGTGCTTTAGCTTAACTCTACACCGCAGAAATATTTAACATTAAGTTAAACGTTTGTTTATGAAAAGTGGGTATTTTGATTAATTTTGGCGTCATATACCCACCTTGAGTAATTATTCAAGGTTTTATTCTTAAAAACCTTCATTTATCTTTCTATCTTGTTGCCTCTGTAGCATTTTTATTACAAATATTAATGTTAGAATGCCCGCTTGAATAACCTCATAAGTTACTTTTTTAGCTAGACTTAATAAACCAAGATTTGAAGGATTGCTAGTATGTTGAATAAAACGCCTATTCCCGTGTTACTGGAAAACGTAATCAGCCTTGTAAAGACTAAAGTAGATGCAAAAAACAATACATTAGTCGAGCAGTTTGTCACTGCATTATATGCTGGGATGAGGCAAGAAGATCTCTCTTCGCGTAGTGATAGTGATCTGTATTGTGCTGCAATTAGTTTGTGGAACAGATTGAATAGCAGTAACAATAGTGGCCCCGATATTTGTGTTTACAATCCAGAGATCAGCCTCAATGGTTGGCAATCAACACACACGATTGTTGAAATCATTGTCCCTGATTCATCTTTCCTGACCGAATCTGTAATGATGGCGTTATCTCGACTTGGCGTAATTTCACATTTGATGTTACATCAGCCAATTGCTTTGAAACGAGATGAGAACGGCCGTGTAAATAAAATTTTAACAAATCCTAAAAATGCGAAAAATTTCACCTCAGAAACAGTATTTTTAATTGAAATTGATCGTCAAACAGAAAGCAAAAAATTAGATGCGATTAGTGCAGAATTAAACTCTGTATTAAATGAAGTTGCTTTAGCTGTTGGTGACTGGTCTCCAATGCAAGAGAAACTAACATCTGTAATCACAAGGTTATCTTCGAAACCTAAACAAAAAGGTATCGACTATTCTGATACGCTTAAATTCCTAAAGTGGTTGTGTGATCATAACTTCACTTTACTTGGCTATCGCCGCTACGATATTGAAGCAATAAAAGGTGATTACGTTATTACACCTGACTGTGATTCAAGCCTAGGCATCATGAAAAATTCGGTTAATAACAAAGGCTATGCCTTAGCAAATCTTTCAACTGACGCACGACGCGAAGTATTATCACAGAACACGCTTATCTTAACGAAGAGTGATGCGAAATCTCGTGTTCATAGACCTGCTAATATCGATTATATTGGCATTAAATTGTTTGATGAAAATAATAACGTCATTGGTGAAGAACGCTTTATTGGTTTGTATGCGTCATCAATTTATAATAGCAGCGCAATTGATATTCCGCTTATCAGCGATAAAATTAAACGTGTACTTGTTGCATCTGGTTATAACCCGGTAAACCACTCTTATAAAGCACTATTAAACATTTTAGAAACGTATCCACGAGATGAACTTATTCAATCAAGTGAAGCAGATATCTTACATTGTGCGCTCGGTGTTTTACACATGCAAGATCGCGATCAAGTTAAGCTGTTTGTGCGTAAAGACTTATTCGGCCGTTATTATTCTTGCATGGTGTATGTCACAAAAGAACGCTACAACACGTTATTACGTGAAAAAACACAGCAAGTGTTAGCTGACTACTTAGGTAGTGATAAAGAAGTTGAATTCAATACTTATTTCTCTGAAGGTAACATGGCTAGAACGCAATATATTGTACACGTTGATCCAAATGATAAAGAATTGAAAGTTAACTTAGCTGAAATTGAGCAAAACTTATCTGAAGCTGCTAAATCATGGAATGATAAGCTTAAAACTGCGATTGTAAGTCACTATGGTGAAGAAAAAGGTCGTTATTTATCTGAAAAGTATATTCACGCTTTCCCACAGTCATACAAAGAATATGTGTTACCAAGCTCTGCAGTCGCAGACATTATTAAGTTAGAAGTGCTGTCGGCTGAGCACAAGCTTGAAATGATTTTCTATCGTGCGCAAGAAGAGCAGCATGACTCTAATCACGTACGTTTAAAACTATTCCATAAAGATCACCCAATTCATTTATCTGATGTTTTGCCTATGTTAGAAAATATGGGCTTGAAAGTACTTGGTGAAACACCATTTAAAGTAAAGACTGCTGACGGTGATGTGTACTGGGTGCTAGATTTCACCATGCTTTACACGGGTGATAATGTGCTTGATACAACAGAGCGCAGTGCAGACTTTATGTCTACTTTCCATCAGGTTTGGGAGCGTCGTTTAGAAAATGATGGCTTTAACAAGTTGGTTCTTAAGACTAAGTTGTCTGGTCGTCAAATTTCGGTGCTTAGATCATACGCAAAATACATGCGTCAAATTGGCAATAACTTTAGCCAGGCATACATCGAGAATACGTTAGCCTCACTACCTGAACTAGCGAATAGTTTGTATTGTTATTTCCATCAAAAATTTGCAATGGACCAAGGGCCGATTGACAGCCTCGATATTATTGCAAACTTTGAAAGTAAGCTTGAAAAAGTAAATAATTTGGATGATGACCGTATTATTCGTCGCTTTATCGATTTAATCACAGCAACATCGCGTACGAACTTCTATCAAATAGATCCAAAATCAACCGCGACTGATCAAAGTAAAGCCTATATTTCGTTCAAATTTGAATCGTCATTAATTCCGGATATGCCGTTACCATTACCTAAATTTGAGGTGTTTGTTTATTCTCCACAAGTTGAAGGTGTCCATTTACGTGGTGGTAAAGTGGCCCGTGGTGGTCTCCGTTGGTCTGATCGACGTGAAGATTTCAGAACTGAAGTACTTGGTCTTGTAAAAGCACAGCAAGTTAAAAATACGGTAATTGTACCTGTGGGTGCAAAAGGTGGTTTTGTTTGTAAAGAAATCCAGCCAAGCCACAGCCGCGATGAAGTATTTAGTATTGGTAAGCAATGTTACCGTACATTTATCCGTGGTTTACTTGATATCACAGACAACATTGTAGAAGGCGAACTGGTTCATCCACAAAACGTACGCTTCTATGATGAAGATGATTCATACTTAGTTGTTGCTGCAGATAAAGGTACTGCTACTTTCTCTGATATCGCGAATGAAATCAGCGATGAATATAACTTCTGGCTTGGTGATGCGTTTGCATCGGGCGGTTCAGTAGGCTATGACCATAAGAAAATGGGTATTACAGCGAAAGGTGCTTGGGAATCTGTTAAGCGTCACTTCCGTGAAATGGGTATTAACTGCCAGGAAGAAGAGTTCACTTGTATTGCCGTCGGCGACATGGCTGGTGATGTATTTGGTAATGGTATGCTGTTATCTAAAAGCACCAAGTTAATCGCTGCATTTAACCACATGCATATCTTTATTGATCCAAATCCAGATTGCGCAACAAGTTATGCAGAACGTGATCGTTTATTCAATCTGCCTCGTTCTAGCTGGACTGATTATGATCGTTCGATCATGTCTAAAGGCAGTGGTATCTTCTTACGTTCAGCAAAAGCTATCACGCTAACACCAGAAATTAAAAAGATGCTTGGTACAAAGGTGTCACTTATGACACCAACTGATTTGATTAAAGCTATCCTAACATCACAAGCTGATTTGTTGTGGAATGGTGGTATCGGTACTTACGTTAAAGCAACATCAGAAACAAATAACGATGTAGGTGACCGAGCTAATGACCACGTGCGTATTAACGGTAATGAACTGAACGTTAAGATTGTTGGCGAGGGTGGTAATTTAGGTTGTACTCAACTTGGTCGTATCGAATATGCTAAAAATGGCGGTCGTATTAATAGTGACTTCATTGACAATGTGGGTGGTGTAGATTGCTCAGATAATGAAGTTAACATTAAAATCTTGCTTAACAGCATTGTAAGTAATGGTGATTTAACTCGTAAGCAGCGTAATGAGTTATTGTATTCGATGACAGATGAAGTATCTGAAATTGTATTGAACAACGCATACAAGCAAACCCTATCTGTATCGGTTACTCAAACACGTGCAGCAGAACAGTTAAAAGAACAAATTCGCTTTATGCAAATGCTTGAGCGCTCAGGTAAGTTAAACCGTCAACTTGAATTTTTACCAAGTGAAGAAGAGTTGGCAGAACGTTTAGCTAAGAACGAAGGCCTAACGCGTCCAGAACTTTCAGTGTTACTTGCTTACGCTAAAATGCAATTGAAAGAACAGCTTAATTGCCCAGAAGTATTCGAAGACGAATTTTTATCTGAACTACTTATTATGGCATTTCCACAGCTACTACAAGACAAGTACAAAGATCAGATGCAACTTCATCCGTTGAAAAATGAAATCATTGCGACGCAACTTGCCAATGATATTATTAATGACATGGGGATGAACTTTGTTGGTCGTATGCAAGATGAAACTGGCTCTAGTATAGTTGAAATTGCAAAATGTTTTGTTATCAGCAAACATGTTATCGGTATGGAAAACATGTGGGATGTTGTGACTGGGCTCGATAATCAGCTTGATTCTGAAACACAACTAGATATGTTATTTGAAAGCCGTCGTTATATCCGTCGTGCCGTTTGTTGGTTAGTTCGTTACCGTGACCGTAACATGAGCATTGCAGAGACGATTAATTTCTACAAACCTATCTATGATGGTATGAAAGAAAATACAGAAGAAGTCCTTGTTGATGCAGACAAAGAAAAACAAAATATACGTATCCAAGGCTTGGTTGAAAAATCTGTGCCGAGTGCAATTGCAAACGAAATTGTACATCAGAACACGTTATTCTCGGCGTTTGATATTGCTGATGTTTGTAAACAACACCAAGTACCGATGTCATTAGTGCAGCATATTTTCTTTGCGTTAGGTAATAAGTTGCAGTTACATGACTTTATGCATCAAATTAACTTGCAACCCGTTGCTAACCATTGGCAAGCGCTTGCAAGAGCAGCATTTCGCGAAGAGCTTGCGCTACAACAACGTAGCTTAACATCTGTGGTGTTATCTACTTGTTCATCAACAGGTAAATGCGATATAATCATAGACGAATGGTTATCTGAACATGATGTGCTTGTTGTTCGTTGGCTGCAAATGTTGGCTGATTTTAATATGAGTTCTTCGCATGAATTTGCTAAATTCTCCGTTGCGTTACGTGAATTGAATTTACTTCACTTAAGCTGCCGTAATGCGAGTTAATGGATAAATTAGTGTTTACGTATACACTCAATTAAAATGATTTAATTATGAAGCACTGTTGATACAGTGCTTTTTTATGAGGAATAGAAAATGTTATATCGTATTGCACGTGAATTTTTGTTTATGCAAGACCCAGAAGTAGTGCATGAAATGACAATTAAAGGGTTAAAATTAACTGGCTCTACTCCTTTAAGTTGCTTATATTCGCAGAAATTACCGAGCAAACCAGTCACTGTAATGGGGCTGAAGTTTGATAACCCTGTTGGTTTAGCGGCTGGCCTAGATAAAAATGGCGAGAGTATCGATGCTTTTGCCGCAATGGGTTTTGGTTTTATCGAAGTTGGCACAGTGACTCCGCGTCCACAAGCTGGTAATGATAAACCGCGTATATTTCGAATTGTAGAATCGGAAGCGATCATTAACCGAATGGGTTTTAACAATGCAGGTGTTGACGCACTTGTTGAAAATGTAAAAAAAGCCAACTATAAAGGTATTTTGGGTATTAACATTGGTAAAAACAAAGATACGCCAATCGAAAAGGGGGATGAAGATTACCTGATTTGTATGGATAAGGTTTACCAATATGCGTCTTATATCACCATTAATATCTCATCACCAAATACGCCTGGATTACGTACACTTCAGTATGGTGAAGCACTTGATAGTTTATTAAGTTGTCTTAAAGAACGTCAGGCTGAATTAACTAAAATACACGAGAAATACGTACCGTTAGCGGTTAAAATTGCACCAGATTTAACCGATGAAGAGCTAGCGCAAGTTGCTGAGTCATTAGTAAAATATAAAATGGATGGTGTAATTGCGACGAATACAACGTTAGACAGAACATTAGTGCATGATATGCCACATGCTTGTGAAGCGGGGGGGTTAAGTGGTCGTCCTGTTCAGCACGCGAGTACTGAAATCGTACGTAAATTAGCAGTGTTGCTTGATGGTCAACTACCTATCATAGGTGTAGGTGGTATTGATTCTGTTGTCGCAGCAAAAGAAAAGTTCATTGCGGGGGCAGAATTAGTTCAGGTATATAGTGGATTTATCTATAAAGGCCCTAAATTAGTTAAAAACATTGTAAAAAGTTTGTAACTTTTAGCTTGGTTTTCGTCTATATTTCTGATATGGGTATTTACTTATGGATAGGGTGTAGTTAAACTACCTGAAGAGTTAATTACATTACTGGTATCAGGATGTTACTAGAACCAAGCAACAAGTGGTATTGGCAATACGACTGCGCAAGTCAATTCATCGTCATTCAATTATCCGATGGGCTTGCGATGTCTTGCCATTTAGATAAACGAAACATGAATAGCTTGTGTAAAGGCCGAATCAATTTTTGCGCCGAGGATTCAAGCTATTATTACTATTTCTTAGAATCACTCAAAGATTTAGCATTAAGTGTGCCTGCAAAAGTACAAATTGCATTGAACGGGGTGACTAATTTACGGTTTCATAAAGTAAAAATGCCGCAAAGCTGGTTCTTTGAATATAATTATTCTGATGACAAGTTTAGTACGGGCGACGTTATTACTTTATCGTTAAGGGGTGATAATGTTCAGTTTGTTATTTTAGAAGCTGATGATCGTGTTTCAACGTGTATGTTATTAGAAAGTAGCGTGCAACTTTCTGACTCTAAAACGTTAAATCAGTTTGATGTTATCCGAGTAATGAATGATCGTGTTAAACTACAGAATACAGTAGAAAAAGCGCTAACAGATGATTCTTTTTCCTACGTTCAGATCATGGCATAGCATAATCTATCAATAATCCCCCGTTTATCTAATAATTTCCCAACATTACTATGCGACTATAATGCCGCGTGGTACAATTCGCCCCCATTAATAATCACATTCCTTACTTTCTTTCTACTAGAAAGTATCTCGAAATAATATAGGCTTTCAAATTGACTACAATCAACACTTATTTTGCTTCTTCTCCGAAGGGATTGGAACTTCTACTTAAAGAAGAGCTAATTGAACTTGGCGCACAGGATTGCCGTGAAACCATGGCTGGTGTTTCATTTAAATCGACTCAATTAACAGCGTATAAAATTTGTTTGTGGAGCCGCTTAGCATCTCGAGTGACCTTGCAATTAAAAACATTCAAAATCTTCGATGTATTAGATCTATACCTTGCGGTATCAGGCATGCATTGGGAAAAAATATTCGATCTTGATAAAACTTTTGCCGTCTCTTGTTCTGGTACCAATGACAGTATTCGCGATACACAGTTTGGTGCGTTGAAAGTTAAAGATGGTATTGTTGACCGCTTCACTAAAAGCATGAGCGACCGTCCAAATGTCGCTAAAAATGATCCTGATGTACGTATTCACCTACACATTCGTCGTGAAGAAGCGACGCTTTCTCTTGATCTATGTGGTAATGGTTTACATCAACGTGGTTACCGTCAAGGTACTGGTGCGGCACCGCTAAAAGAAAATCTAGCGGCTGCAATTATCAAACGTAGTGGTTATACGGATGGTCTACTTGTAGATCCTATGTGTGGTTCTGCAACATTACTTATTGAAGCTGCATTAATGGCATTAAAAGTACCGGCTGGTATTTTACGTTCACGTTATTGTTTCCAACAGCTGAATGATTTCGATCAATCAGGTTGGGAAGAACTGGTTGCACAAGCTAAATACCAAGCACGTAAAAATATTGCGAACAGCGATCTTAAAGTATACGGTTTTGATAAGAGCTGGCGTGTACTTGATCAAGCAAGAGCCAACGTACGTGCAGCAGGCCTAGAACACATTATTGAATTAGAAACTGGTGACGCTAAAAACCTTGTTAACGATTTCACCAGCGAAGGTACATTAATTTGTAACCCTCCATATGGTGAGCGTATGGGTGAGCAACCTGAACTTATCGTGTTACACCAAGTATTAGGTGAACGTCTGAAAAGTGAATTCTCGGGCTGGAATGTTGCATTCTTCTCATCAAACCCAGATTTACTCTCACGTTTAGGCATGCGTGCAAACAAGCAATACAAATTGTTTAATGGTTCATTAGAATGTTTCCTTAAGCTTTACCAAATTTCATCGATTGCGCGTCAAGCCAAGGCACACGTTGAAACACAAATGACCCCTGGTTTTGCCGAAGACTTCCGTAACCGTTTAAAGAAAAATATAAAACAGTTAACGAAGTGGGCGAAAAAAGAGCAAGTTAACTGCTACCGTCTCTATGATGCGGATTTACCTGAATATAATGCTGCTATCGATTTATACGGTGATTGGATAGTTGTACAAGAATATAAAGCACCGAAAGACGTACCAGAGCAAAAAGCCAAACAACGTATCATGGATATTGTTGCTGTTACGCTTGATGTGACTCAAATTGATCCGAACAAGCTTGTATTGAAAGTTCGCCAAAAACAAAAAGGCAGTAACCAATACGAAAAAATACAACAAGTTAAGTCAGTGTTTACGGTAAGTGAATATGGTGCTCAATTTGAAGTGAACATGAAAGACTATTTAGATACGGGTCTGTTTATAGATCACCGTTTAACACGTCGCATGGTTGGTCAAATGAGTGCGGGTAAACGTTTCTTAAACTTATTCTCATATACAGGCAGTGCAAGTGTTCACGCTATTTTAGGTGGGGCTGAATCATCAGTAACTGTTGATATGTCGAATACTTACCTTGATTGGGCAAAACGTAACTTTGCGTTAAACAACATCAGCATGCGTAAGCACGAAGTTGTACAAGCAGACTGTCTCGCTTGGTTAGCACGTTGTGAAGATAAATTTGACCTTATTTTTATTGATCCTCCAACATTCTCAAACTCAAAGCGTATGGAAGACAGCTTCGATGTAGAACGTGATCACATACAACTGTTTACTTGGTTAGAGAATATTCTATCTGCACGTGGTGAAATTGTTTTCTCTAACAATAAACGTAACTTTAAGCTAGATTTTGAAGGACTCGAAAAACTGGGCCTTAAAGCAACCAATATTACTGAAAAAAATCGTTCTAAAGATTTCGCGCGTAACAAAAACATCAGTAACTGTTGGCTTGTTGAACGAGTAGCATAATGACTAAATACGCGTTCTATACCACAGAAGGTTGTCACTTATGTGAACAAGCTTGGGAACTGGTGACAGCTCAACACTTGGTCAGTGAAATCACACAAGTAGAGATCATCCATGATGAAGATGACATCGCCCGTTATGGTATTCGTATTCCTGTTATTAAGAACAAGGTGACTGATAAAGAAATTGGTTGGCCATTTGATTCTGAAGAATTGGCTGACTTTATCGCACAAGACTAATTTACGTGACTTTATCCGAGTGGATTCTCAATTACAGGTTAATTGTTAACGCTCGGATTTTTTCTATTTTACAACTTTATGTTAGAATCTATCTAACTGCTTGTTTCAACATTACCTATAATGGTTTTATTTTTGAAACAATTGAATTTTATATTGAGGAATTATCGTGGCTGTTATCACGTTACAAAATGCATGTTTAGCCTTTGGCGACTTACCATTATTAAACCATGCCGATGCTGTATTT
>Ga0209292_1001983_pt1 | contig 24271 bp, 21 predicted proteins | sample GOMGulsemesocosm_2_FD_184634 | JGI IMG/M metagenome (GOLD analysis project Ga0209292, IMG submission 184634) | Methane-oxidizing microbial communities from mesocosms in the Gulf of Mexico - GOM9C Gulf of Mexico (SPAdes) (version 2) | ecosystem: Environmental > Aquatic > Marine > Cold seeps... | reverse complement strand
TATTAATTTTAGTACAGGAAATGCTGTAGATGCCTTAAAAGAAGCAGATGCAGCTTGTTATGCTGCAAAAGAAAAAGGACGAAATCGCGTTCATGTTTTTAGACCTGATGATGAAGAACTTGCTATGCGCCAAGGTGAAATGCAATGGGTAGAGAAAATTCAACATGGCCTTGATGAAAATCGCTTTGTTTTATATGGCCAACTGATTGTTCCCATAGCTGATAAAAATAAAGAAGGTTTGCATTTTGAAACATTGGTTCGTTTTTTAGATGAGCACGGAAATACGATTCCTCCAGGTGCTTTTCTACCTGCAGCTGAACGCTATAATTTAGCAACTCATTTGGATAAATGGGTTATTGCACATTTATTTGAATGGTTAGCTAACCATAGAACCTGTTTAGACAAATTGGCTGTGTGTTCAGTTAACTTATCAGGACTTTCATTATCTGATGAAAGTATGTTGGGCTTTATTAATGAAATGTTTGAGTTATATGCAATTCCGACTGAAAAAATTTGTTTTGAGATTACAGAAACAGCAGCAATTTCTAGCCTAAATAGTGCTACAAAATTTATTCAACATTTAAGAGATAAAGGCTGTTCTTTTTCTTTGGATGATTTTGGTAGTGGGCTTTCTTCTTTTGCCTACCTAAAAAACTTGCCTGTTGATTATTTAAAAATTGATGGTTTGTTTGTTAAAGATATTTTGGAAGATCAGGTTGACTTGGCTATGGTCAAGTCAATTAATGAAGTTGGACATGTAATGGGGAAGAAAACCATTGCTGAGTTTGTTGAAAATAAACAAATTTTCGATTTGTTAAATGAATTAGGTGTTGATTATGCTCAAGGATATGGAATAGCAAAACCAGTACCGTTGGATGACTTGTTATGATTCTCATGCTTAAAACTAAAATAACAAATGTATATATAATTTATATAGCTGTTATTTTAGTTTTAAGTGGTTCAGCTTCTGATTTAAAAAGTGCGGAATTAAATGAAGATTTTTTTGATATGAGCCTTGAGCAATTATCGGATATTAATATTACCTCCGTCGCTAAAAAACCACAAAAATTAAGCTTGGCTGCAGCTTCTATTTTTGTTTTAAGTCAGGAAGATATTAAACGATCTGGTGTTACCACGATTCCTGATGCATTAAGAATGGTTCCTGGTGTGCAAGTAGCAAAACTTGATGCTAATAAATGGGCCATTTCTATCCGTGGATTTAATGATATATTTTCAAATAAATTATTAGTCCTAGTGGATGGGCGTAGTGTTTATTCTCCTTTTTTTGGGGGAGCTTATTGGGATACTGTTGACACCATATTAGATGATATTGAAAGAATCGAAGTTATAAAAGGCCCTGGAGGAACTTTATGGGGAGCCAATGCGGTTAATGGCGTAATTAATATAATTACTAAACATGCCAAAGATAGTTCAGGGTTGTTGATAAATGCACTGGTGGGTAATGAAGAGCGGGGCCAGTTAAATTTACGGTACGGTGGTGAAATTAACAAAGATACTCAATATCGCGTTTATGCTAAAGGTTTTGAAAAAGATGAAGCTAAGGACGGTGTTGATGATTGGCGACAAGGAAGATTGGGTTTTAGGGTTGATAGTGAAATAGCTTTAAAAGATAAGATCACTTTGCAAGGTGATATTTATGCAGGTGAAGAGGGTGAAAGGGCAACGTCAGATATTACTACTGCTCCTTTTGGGACTTATGCAAGTAAAACTGATGTTGTTGGTGCAAATATTTTATTTCGCTGGCAAAGAAATCTATCTGAAAATTCAGATTTTATTTTGCAAACCTACTATGACTATACAGAAAGAGAGCATTTTTATGTAAAAGATCAAAGAGAGACTGTAGACATAGATTTTCAGCATCGTTTTCAAATATTTAAGCAACAAGAAATTATATGGGGATTAGGTTTTCGTTATATAGGTGATGAAATTTCTAAGGGAGCACTGATGAGTCTTTCACCGCAACAACGATCAGACCAAATATATAGTGGTTTTGTGCAGGATGAGATCAGTCTAATTGATGAGCAATTGATTTTAACTTTAGGTGCTAAAGTTGAGCATAATAGTTACACTGGATTTGAATACCAACCCAGTGCCAGATTACTTTGGAAACCATTTGATCAGCATAGTTTTTGGGGAGCTATTTCACGAGCAGTTAAAGTGCCTAATAGAATGGAACAAGATGCGGCTATTCAGCGAACAATGGCATCGCCAACATTAGCAGTAAATATTTATGGTAGTAAAGATATGGATGCCGAAGAGTTGATTGCTTATGAAATAGGGTATCGCTTTTTGGGTAAACAGTTTACTTTTGACAGCAGTTTCTACTATAACGAATATGATAATCTTCGATCTTTAGAGCAAGGAGGGAGCACCTCTAGTGTCGTCCCTTTAGTTGTAGATAATCAGCTTTTTGGTGAGGTTTATGGTGTGGAATTAGCTGCTAGTTGGCAAGTAAATAACTTTTGGCGGTTGAATGCAGGATACTCTTATACTCAGATGCAATTACATCTTAGGAATGGGAGTGTAGATCAAACAGAAGAGTTCGATGAGGGAGATACTCCACATCATCAAACGACTATTAGATCATTATGGCAAGTTTCTGAAAATTGGCAGTTAGATACTGCTATGCGATACGTAGATATGATTGAAGGTGGGAGAAATAAAGAGTCTGTTGATTCATACGTCGCTGTAGATATACGTCTTGCTTGGCAAGTATACGAAGCATTAGAAGTCTCTTTTATTGGACAGAATTTATTTGATGACCATAGAGAATTTCGGGGATCAACGGTTGATACCCAAGCAACAGATGTTGAACCTAGTTTGTTTTTTCAGGCAAAAATAGAATTGTAGACGGTTGAAATAATGAAAATAATAATAAAAAATAAACATTATATTCGGGAAATTGCATGCTTTTTTTGTTTTGTGATTTTGTCTATTAATACTACATTGTCAGTTGCTGCTGATCGGTATTTGGCAGAAGATGAAGATATTTTTGAATTGAGTTTGCAAGAGTTATTGAATGTCAGAGTCACTTCTGTTTCAAAAAAATCACAACGTCTTGTTGAGGCTGCTTCAGCAATCTATGTTATTTCAAATGATGATATTAAACGAACGGGAGTTACAAGTATTCCTGAAGCATTAAGATTGGCACCAGGTATAAATGTAGCGCGTATTTCTGCTCATAAATGGGCAATTAGTTCACGAGGTTTTAATGGCAGTTTTGCTAATAAGTTATTAGTTCTTATTGATGGACGTAGCGTGTATACCACCTCTTTTTCTGGTGTTTATTGGGATACGCAAGATGTAATGCTAGAAGATGTCGATAGGATTGAAGTGATTCGAGGGCCTGGAGCTACTGTTTGGGGAGCAAATGCAGTTAATGGTGTGATTAATATTATTTCCAAAACCGCAAAGCAAACACAAGGAGGGTTATTAGTTGCTGGTGGAGGTACTGAAGAGGAAGGCTTTGCATCAATGCGCTACGGTGTTGAGATAAATGACAGTAGTTATGTTCGTCTTTATATTAAAGGTGGTGCGAAAGGTGAGTTTAAAACTGAAGAAGGTGAAAATTCTGGTGATGATTGGTCGAACTTTCAGGGTGGTTTTCGCTTAGATTCAAAACTAACAGCAAAAGATACTGTAACTATTCAAGGTGATAGCTATCATACAGATGAAAACCTAACAATTACTTCACCTGATTTTATGTCTAAAAATGAGTCTGCAGAAAATGCTGGGTGGAATATATTAACGCGTTTAAACCATGAAATTTCTAATACTGCAAATTATTCACTTCAGTTTTATTATGATCATTATCAACGTGATGAGCTTGGAGATGTTATTGCTAAAATGAGAAGTGATATTCTGGATATTGAGTTTAATAATCATTTTGCGTTATCAGATAGGCAAAAAATAATATGGGGATTAGGCTATCGGTATATGAAGGATCATTTTTTTGAAGCTGAATTTTCTGATATTTCTCCTGATAGTCGAAATGATCAATTGTTTAGTGCCTTTGTTCAGGATGAGATTGCTGTAATTAAAGATAAGTTGATTTTAACTTTAGGGTCAAAGTTTGAGCATAATGATTATACGGGGGTTGAAATTCAACCTACCGCTAGATTAATGTGGAAAGTTGCTGATAATCAACATTTATGGGGAGCTGTGTCGAGAGCTGTGAGGACACCATCAAGAGCAGAGCATAATGTGAGTGTTGTGGTTCAGATTGATCCAAGAATTGGGGCTATTACAGTTGAAGGGGATAATAGTTTTCAATCGGAAGAGTTAATAGCTTATGAATTAGGTTATAGATATGAATTCAATAATGTAGCATCATTAGATGTCGCCATGTTTTATCATGATTATGATCGTTTAGTTGGAACACGAATAGGTGGTTATAACCCTAATACAGGTATTATTTCTACTTTTTTTGATAACTCTTCAGAAGCTGAAACCTATGGAATAGAAACATCATTAAAATGGGCAATGATGGATTGGTGGCGTTGGGATGTAAATTATAGTTTTTTGAAAACGCAATATCACACTTCAGATGAGCATCAACAATCAATAAGCCCTAATCATCAGTTTTCAATTCGGTCATCTATAACACCGATAAAGGATATTAATCTAGATGTCTGGTTTCGTTATATCGGTAAAGATCAAGGGATTAATGCACAGTCTAACGAAGAACACGTAATTGATGATTATACAACACTTGATATTAGAGCTGCATGGCAGCTGAATAAGGCTGTAGAGTTATCGCTTACAGGGCAAAATTTATTAGATAAGCAGCACTTGGAATATATGCAGGAAACTTATACACAGCAAACTGAAGTTCCAAGAGGTTTTTATGGAAAGGTTGTATGGCAGTTTTGAAGCAAATAATTAAGATGAAAAGACCTTTAGTGCAATTTCGTTTAAAAACTTTGAATGTGCTTTTATTGGGTGCTATCAGTCAATGTGCTATATCAGAAGAAATAGATGATTTCTTTGCAATGTCCCCTGAGCAGTTAGCCAATATTTCGGTCACCATTGCATCCGGTACAGAAAAGCCAGTTTACCAGTCAGCAGCAGTAACAACAGTGGTTACTGCAGAACAAATTAAGAATATGGGGGCTACAGAATTAAGTCAAGTACTTGAAACCGTACCTGGCTTGCATGTAAGTATCCAAGCAGTAACGAATGATGCAGTTTATTCAATGCGGGGAATGCGGAATAGTGTCAATAATCAAGTGCTGGTTTTGTTAAATGGTACACGTTACTCTGTGCCATACAAAGGCAGCGGCATGCAAGGAATGGAATTGCCCGTGGAGGCAATTCAACAAATTGAGGTGATTAGAGGGCCAGGTTCTGCATTATATGGAGCCGATGCATTCGCAGGGGTAATCAATATTATTACTAAAAAAGCCAAAGATATAGCAGGAACAGAAATTGGCATACGAGGTGGCTCATGGGATACCCAAAGTATTTGGGGAATGCACAGTAATGAATGGTTAGGTTGGGATATTGCCACTACTTTACAGTATGCTCATAATGGAAATGATGGTGATCGAATTATTAATTCTGATGCGCAAACAGGAATGGATGGTTCTTTTGGAACAAACGTATCTCTAGCGCCAGGAGAAATGCAAACCCAGGTGGAGCGATGGAATGCACATTTAAATTTGCAGCGTAAATATTGGGATATAGGTTTTTGGGCTTTTAATGAAGTAGATGGTGGTATACGGGCAGGGACAGGTGGGGCGCTAGATGAAGAAGGCAGTGTTAATGGTGAGAATTATTTGGCTGACTTACATTTTTCTTCAGAAGATTTGATTGATGATTGGGAGTTACTGGCCCACGCTAATTATTTGTATACTAATGTTGATTCTGAGTTACATATTTTCCCTGATGGTGCAGTGTTGCCGATAGGTTCTGATGGTAATGTAGTCTTTGTGGGAGCAACCCCCGTTCTTTTTACAGAGGGAATGCTTGCTAATATCACTATTGAGAACCAAGTCGTAGCCTTTGAAACAGGAGCTATTTATAAGGGGTTTAAAGATCATTTACTTAGAATAAATTCAGGGTTTAGGTATGAGCAAGTAAGTGCTAAGGAGAGTCGGAATTTCGGTGAGAGTGTAATTAATGGTAGCGAAGGGACTGTTAATGGAGATTTAACTAATGTTTCAGGGACTGAATATGTGTTTATGCCTGACTCTCATCGTTCGATTTGGTCTGTCTCTTTACAAGATGAATGGCAAATTGCTAAAGATTGGCAATTAACAGTGGGTGTGCGTTTTGATGATTATTCTGATTTTGGCAGTACAGTTAATCCTCGAGCAGCTCTACTTTGGGAAATTAATCAAAAATTAACTGCTAAGTTGTTGTATGGACAAGCATTTAGAGCCCCAACTTTTTTAGAGCAAAAACAGCAGAATAGTGCGTTTTTTAATGGAAACCCAGGGCTTGAACCTGAAACTATTGAGAGTATAGAGTTGGCCTTTGATTATCGTCCAATGAATGATTTAAGGCTTGCCAGTAATTTTTATTATTATCAGATAGAAGACCTTATTGCAGAAAGAACTCTGGTAAATACAGTGCCGACTATTGACAATACAGACGGTCAAATAGGATATGGAACTGAGTTGGAATGGGATTGGCAGTTTCATGAAAAATGGAATGTAAAAGGTAATTATGCTTGGCAGTATTCTAGAAATAAAGATACTAATAGAAGAGTTGCTGGAGTGCCAGAGCACCAAGTTTATGTTGCAGCAAGTTGGAGGTTTTTGCCTCAATGGCAAGTGCAAACACAATTAAACTGGATAGGGCATAGACTAAATCCCGTTGCCAGTACAACTAATGAATTAAAAGATTACCAGACTGTTGATGCTACTTTGAATAGTAAACGGTTTTTTGGACATATTGATTTTTCAGCTTCTGTACGTAATATTTTTAATTCTCACGGTAAGGAGTTAGCTGTTGATGCTTATCAAGATAACTTTCCTATTGCTAGTCGTAGTTTTTATTTGCAAACAACTATCCACTTTTGAAAAATATACTGCCATTTGATGGGGAGTTATATTTAGTCGAAAGGTTTTACCCTAAAAATGAAGCTAATCAGTTATTTGATTTCTTGCTAGAAAGTTTGGCTTGGCAAGAAGAGCAAATATTTCTGTATGGACGATGGCTGAAAGTCCCAAGACTAATGTGTTGGTATGGTGATAAAAATTCAGAATATAGATATTCAGGGGTAAGTCACCAGCCTATAGCTTGGACTGAGGAGTTGTTGTCAATTAAGCAAAAAATTCAAGACTTTTATCCGTGCACTTTTAACAGTGTTATGGCTAATTTATATCGTAATGGTGCTGACTCTATGGGCTGTCATGCGGATGATGAGAAGGAATTAGGTGTGAACCCTGTTATTGCTTCTTTAAGTTTGGGGGAGCAGCGATTATTAAAATTTCGACACCAGAAAAGTAAACAAGTGTTTGATGTTATTTTAAAACAGGGTGATTTATTATTGATGGCTGGCGAAATTCAGCATAACTGGCGACATGAATTACCAAAGACAAAAAAGCTTAAAACTGAACGGATTAACTTAACATTCAGGAAAATTATGTAGCCTTGATGCAGCGAAGCGAAACCAAGGAATGCAGATAAACCTTAATCCCACCTCGTTTTATTTTATCAAAGCTTATAGTGCTTTAAAGCCAATATCAGTACGGTAAAAAACTTTATCCCAATGAATTTGACGGGTTAAAGCATACGCTTTACTTTGAGCATCAGCTAGATCATCACCCAAGGCACATGCGCACAAAACACGTCCACCAGAGCTTACGATATTACCGTCTTTTTCTGATGTTCCAGCATGAAAAACTTTATTATCAGCCTGTTCTTCAGAAGGTAAGCCAGAAATAACATCGCCTTTATTGTAGCTGTCAGGATAGCCACCAGAGGCTAAAACAACACCAAGTGCAGGGCGTTTATCCCATTCTGTTGATGTATTTTCTAGGTTCTTATCTAATGCGGCTAAACATAAATCAACCAGATTACTTTTTAAGCGCATCATAATGGGTTGCGTTTCTGGGTCACCAAAACGACAGTTGTATTCTAAAACTTTAATTTTGCCATCTTTGTTGATCATTAAACCTGCATATAAAAATCCTGTGTAAGGGATGCCATCATCTCGCATGCCTTTGAGTGTAGGGTTAATCACTTCATCCATTACTTTTTGATGCATTTCTGGTGTAACAATAGGGGCTGGAGAATAAGCGCCCATACCACCAGTGTTAGGGCCTTTATCACCATTATCACGTGCTTTATGGTCTTGTGATGTGGCCATAGGTAAAGCGTTTTCTCCATCGGCAATAACAATAAAGCTGGCTTCTTCACCCTCTAAGAATTCTTCAATAACAACGCGGTGCCCTGCATCGCCAAAACTATTACCTGATAACATATCTTCAACGGCATCAATAGCTTGTTGTTCTGTTTCTGCAACAATGACACCTTTACCTGCTGCTAAGCCATCAGCTTTTACAACAATAGGAGCGCCTTTACTTTTGATGTAGTCAATAGCAGGTTGAGTTTCTGTAAAGGTTTGATATTCAGCTGTAGGGATTTTATGTCTCGCCATAAAATCTTTACAGTAAGTTTTTGAGCCTTCTAATTGAGCTGCTTTTGCTGAGGGGCCAAAACATTTTAAGCCTGCTTCTGAAAAGGCATCAACAATACCCATCACTAAAGGGACTTCTGGTCCGATAATAGTTAATGCAATATCTTCTTGTTTGGCAAATTTAATCAGAGCAGGAATATCTTCAACAGAAATATCTACATTAGTAATGTTGTCTTCTATCGCTGTTCCTGCATTGCCGGGAGCAACAAAAACAGTGCTGATATTTGATGATTGTTTAGCTTTCCAAGCAAGGGCGTGTTCACGACCACCGCTACCGACGATAAGTATTTTCATTGAGAATCTCGTACTTTTATATATTTGATACGTAGGTTGGGTTAGATTTTTGAACGTAGTGAAAAAACGTAACCCGACACTTTAGCTGAATTGTCGGGTTAGCTTATCTCGCTTCGCTTGATAAGCTAACCCAACCTACAAGTGATTTATTTAGTGTCTGAAATGACGCATACCAGTAAACACCATAGCAATATCATGCTCATCGGCTGCTTCAATGACTTCATTATCACGCATTGAACCACCCGGCTGGATAATTGCTGTAATACCCGCTTCTGCCGCTGCATCAATACCATCCCTAAAAGGGAAGAAGGCATCAGAAGCCATGGCTGAGCCTGCAACGACTAAATTTTCATCAGCAGCTTTAATGCCTGCAACTTTTGCAGAGTAAACGCGACTCATTTGTCCTGCACCTACACCAATAGTTTGACCGTTTTTACAGTAAACAATGGCATTAGATTTAACAAACTTACCAACTTTCCAGGCAAATAGCATGTCAGCCATTTGTTGTTCTGTTGGTTGGCGTTTGCTAACAACTTTAAGGTCATCTTGGGTGATTTTTCCAAAGTCTTTATCTTGTACTAATAAACCACTGGAAACCCGTTTAAAATCAAGTTCAGCTTTGTTGTTTTTGTCCCAAACACCACACTCTAGGACACGTACGTTTTTCTTTTCAGATAAAACTGCTTTAGCTGCATCACTAATAACAGGTGCAATGATCACTTCAACAAACTGACGGCTAATGATTTCAGCCGCTGTTTTTTCATCTAACTCTTGGTTAAAAGCAATAATGCCACCAAATGCAGAGGTTGGGTCAGTTTGAAAAGCTAAATCGTAAGCGGTAAGAATATCTTCAGCTTGTGCAACACCACAAGGGTTGGCGTGTTTTACAACAACACAAGTTGGCTGCTCGGTAAAAGACTTAACACACTCTAAGGCTGCATCTGCGTCAGCAATATTATTGTAAGACAGTTCTTTACCTTGAATTTGTGTGGAAGCAGCAATGGTTCCTGCTGCTGGATTCTTTTCGGTATAAAAAGCGGCATTTTGATGTGGGTTTTCACCGTAGCGCATCGCTTGAGTATGGTTGAACTGCAAGTTTAATGTTTCAGGAAATTGAACTTTATTAACTGCACCCAAATAAATAGAAATGGCGGTGTCATATTTAGCGGTATGCTCAAAACTTTTTAAAGCTAAGTTAAAACGTGTTTGTGCAGAAATACTTGAATCATTTGCTTTCAATTCCTCAAGTGTTGCAGCATAGTCATGATGGTCAACAATAATTGAAACATCAGCGTGATTTTTTGCAGCGGCACGAATCATCGTTGGGCCACCAATATCGATATTTTCAATCGCAGTGGCTAAGTCGCAATCAGGGTTAGCAACTGTTTGTTCAAATGGGTATAGATTGACAATAACCATATCGATGGCATTAATACCATTTGCGGCCATTATTTCATCATCAATACCGCGGCGACCTAAAATACCACCATGAACTTTAGGATGTAATGTTTTTACTCGGCCATCCATCATTTCTGGAAAGCCCGTGTAATCAGAGACCTCTGTAACAGCAACATTGTTTTCAGCAAGTAGCTTTGCAGTGCCGCCTGTAGAAAGTAGTTCAATGCCAAGATTATCTAATTCGCGACAAAAATCAAGAATACCTGTTTTGTCTGAAACACTAACTAGTGCGCGAGTAATTTTTTTGTTCATGAAAACCTCAAAAGGATTAAATGTGGGGAATTTGTTTTTAGGATAGGCCGTACAAGTCTAACTTTTTACGTAAAGTACTACGACTTAAACCTAAAATTTTAGATGCTTTAGTTTGGTTTTGGCCGCAATAGTCTAATGCCGCTTCAATAAGAGGTTTTTCAACCTCACTAATAACCATGGCATAAAGGCCGCTTGTGTCATGACCATTTAGCTGGTCGAAATAATGCTCTACAGTTTCTTTTACATGAACTGATAAAGGAATTGGTGTTTTTTTTGTGTCAATGCTGATGACTTTTGCTTTTTGTTGCATTAATTCCATATTTCTCTAAACACTATTGATAAGAAAATTCAGTATTAGTAAAGACTGAATTAACTAAGGAAATTTGTTGTATTGGGGTAACAGCTTGATAAATTTCTTTTTTAAAAGCGGAAGGGAAACCACCTAAGTTATCAAAATACCAGCCAATATGTTTACGGGCTATTCTAACACCGCTTAAATCACCATAGAAGCTATATAAGTCTTCCAGATGATTATTAATTACTAATTGAATCTCTTTAATCGATGGCTTTTTATAGCTTGAATTACCGTTAAGTTGTTGTTGAATTTCATCAAAAATCCAAGGCTTACCTTGTGCAGCTCTGCCAATCATAATGGCATCAGCTTTTGTATAGTCTAAAACCTGTTGAGCTTTCTGTGCATTGGTGATGTCTCCATTAGCAATTATAGGGAGGCTAACGGCCTGCTTAACTTGCTTAATGGTGCTATATTCTGCTTCACCTTGAAATTTACACGCGCGCGTTCTGCCGTGAATCGTCAGTGCTGAAATACCTGACTGTTCTGCAATTTTGGCAATGTTGATGGCGTTTTTACTATCTTTATCCCATCCTGTACGAATCTTAAGAGTAACGGGGATATCGACATTATTAACGATAGCAGCAAGTATTTTTTTGACCAGTTCTTCATCTCTTAATAAAGCGGAACCTGCGGCAACAGAACATACTTTTTTAGCCGGGCAGCCCATATTAATATCAATGATTTGAGCGCCACGTTGTTGATTAAGTAATGCTGCATCAGCCATTTGCTGAGGGTCTGTTCCCAGTATTTGTACAGAGCGTAACCCAGTTTCACCCGTGTAATCTGTTTTGAGTAAGGTACGTCTATGTTTTTGTAAGCTAGGATTTGAGGCAACCATTTCAGACACAGCCAAGCCTACGCCAAATTGCCGAGATAATTCACGGAAAGGACGATCAGTAATTCCTGCCATTGGAGCAAGAATAAGCTTGTTTTTGAGTGTGTAAGGGCCTATTTTCATAATATGAACTTTACGAAGGGTCGCATATAATACATGAAAAAGTATTTTTAAGCAGGATTTGTTTTTTTGCGGGGATAATTATTAGGCGAAAGGCGAAAGGCGAAAGGCGAAAGGCGAAAGGCGAAAGGCGAAAGGCGAAAGGCGAAAGGCGAAAGGCGAAAGAAAGAGCGTTCCGAGATTGCCCTTGATCTGGCTCTTTTAGCCTTGTACCTTTCGCCTTTAACCTGCTCTTACTTATTTCTTTAAATCTTTATCATGCTCATCTGTGAAGATAGGATTTGATACATCTTCTTCATCTAGTTTTTTTGCATCTTCAGGGTAGATATGCCAAAAAGACTTATCAATTGAACCATTTTTATAATTTTCTTTTTCGCCATGGGCAAATGGACACCACCAGTTTTCAACTACTTTAACTAAGTAAGAATGCCATTCGAAAAGTGCTACGCTGTATGGACAGTAGACAGTACAGTTAAGAATCCAATAAAGTTTTGATTGAGCCAAACTATATTTGAATGAACCATCCATAGTAATTTGGTTTTTCATTGTGTAACGATGTGATGATTTTTCTGGAAGATAATCACTCCATTTTTTCACATTTTTTGCACCACATAAAATCAAGCTGTAGTATGTCCAGTATGCGCTTAATACGATAAATGGAAATGTCAGAATAGGTAAATAGATAAAGATTAAACCTATTGTTCTGGAAATTACTGACATTTTGGTATGGTTTTCACCTATCCGTACTCTATCAGCGGCGCATTGTTCACAGGCTTTCATTTTTTCTCCTCATTAGTTGTAGTTATTAGTTTGTCTTCGTTGAGTAATTGATAAATACTTACGCAACCTGCACAGCAGAAACTTTTCTTACCTTCTTTTGTTAGTAGGGTAAATCCTGTTATTTCAACAGGTTGGCTACAAAGAGGGCAGGGTTCTATAGTTTTGTTCATCCGTAGATTATAAACTGCTATACACTGAACAGAAATAAGTTTTTAAATATTCTGTTTCTGGAATAGATGGATGGATAGGGTGATCTGGGCCTTGGCTACCTGTTGCAAAAAAGACTAAGTGGCGGTCTATATGGCGTGCAGAGGAACGTAAAATTTCATGTAGATTGGCTTTAGTTAAATGATGTGAGCAAGAAGCTGAAACTAAAATACCGTTTTTACTTAATACTTGTAAAGCTAAATGATTTAATCGGCGATAAGCTTCATATCCAGCTTTAAAATCTTTTTTACGTTTAACTAGGGCGGGGGGGTCAAGTACGATTACATCATAATGTTCTTTATTTTCACGCGCTTGTTTAAGAAACTCAAAAACATCACTACGCACAAAATTCATTTTATCTTGTACATTATTAAGTTCGGCACTACTTTGAGCTAATGATAATGCCGATTCAGAACTATCTACGCAAGTAACTTCTGTTGCTCCTGCTACAGCTGCAGGAATACCCCATGCACCTGAATAAGAGAATAAATCTAATACGCGCTGGTCTTTTGCAAGTGTGGCAAGTTTTGCCCGGCTATCACGATGGTCATAAAACCAGCCTGTTTTTTGTCCATCTACCGCATTTAATTGAAATTTAACCCCATTTTCTTCAATATTGATTGTCTCCGGCATAGTGCCGTAAACAACTTCAGATTCTTGAGGTAAATTTTCTAATTGTCTTTGGCCGTTATCATTTTTTAAGATAATAGCTTCTGGAGCAAGCAATTCAACTAGGGTTGTTATTAGAAATTCTTTTTGTTTTTCTATCCCTGCCGTTGTTATTTGTACTGATAATACAGAACCAAAGCGGTCAATAACCAAACCAGGTAAACCGTCACTTTCACCAAAAATCAAACGGTAAAAAGGCTTGTTAGGAAACAACCTTTCTCTGAAGTTAAGTGCTGTGCTGATTCTATCGGTGAAGAAAGTCGTCCCCATTTTTTGCGAGGGTTTTCTGGCAATAAGGCGAGCACAAACTAATGTGTTGGGATTGATATAAGCGCTACCTAATGATTTGCCTGTGCTATCTTTAACCACAACCATATCACCTGCAGCAAAGCTGTCTAAAGGTGTTTTTTTAGTGTCAACTTCATTACTAAATACCCAAAGGTGACCTTTGCGTAAGCGTTTGTCTTCGTTCTTTTTTAAATACAGTTCTGGATGTGCCATTGGCGCTAAAAACCTTGTTTTATTATGATTTCACTGGAGTGAAAGGACTAAATTAATTCGAAACGATAACCACCAATTTTACTGGATGGTGTCGCTATAGAGAGAGTTATTTCATCCGCTTGATTGGATTTAAGTGGATCGTTTGGGTGATCTGAATATTCTGATGAGGAGAAAGTTCTTTTGGAAAAAGAGCGTCCAGAAAAATCCAGTAAAGTTAGCTTTATTGAGGGTTGTTTTTGTGCAAAAAGTGATTGATTGATAAAGGTCGCTTTAAAAAGGTAATGTTCATTGCTAGGTTCAAAAGAGCCATTTAAAATACTGATTTCATCAAGGTTTTTGTACTCAGGTAATTGGCATTTTGTTGATTCTGTACAAATTTTTTGTAGCCAAGGCCTTATTTGTATATTTTGGCTTAGATTATACCCTTCAAAAAAATACAATTGAAATACCAAAATAGCTAATAAAAAGCTAGAACCTAAGCCCCAATATTTTGCTTGTTGAATAGAGGAGAGGGGCTGATTAAAATCAGTAGTGATAGCTTCTTTAGGTATTGAGCCTTTATTTAGTGATTCTAGTGCATCAAATGTAGCTGAGCAGACTTCACAGTATGACTGGCCATGATCTGTACGGAGTTGCTCTACAGAAATGGTTTGTGCTTGCTGGCATTCAGTGCATTGTGTATACATCAGAAACTAGGGCTTTATACCATCAAGTCTACACCAGTCATCTTGAGTCGTCGGTGTTTGAATTTGAATCTTGTGTTGTTGGTAAGCGCTTATCACAGAGTCAGCCTGCTCATTTAAAATACCCGATAACACTAGTTGCCCAGCGGGTTTTATCAATGCTGAAATAGACTCTGATAATTCACAAAGGGGTTGGGCTAAAATATTAGCCACTACAATATCGGCTTGAAATGAATCAAATTTTTCAGGTAAATAGCATTTTATTTTATCAGATACCTTATTTTTTTCTGCATTAGCAATTGTTGCTGTTATTGCTTGAGGATCTATATCTATAGCATGTGCTTCTTTAGCTCCTAGGAGTAAGGCCGCTACAGCTAGAATCCCCGAGCCACAACCATAATCAATAACAACTTTATCAGTTAAGTCGTGACTAGCTAACCATTCTAAACAAAGTGCAGTCGTTGCATGAGTTCCTGTGCCAAATGCCAAGCCTGGATCTAAAGTCATACAAATGGTATTTTCTTCGGATATTTCTTGGCCTGTTGGGCAAACCCAAAGTGAATCAGAAAACTTCATAGGATGATAATGTTCCATCCATGTACGTTCCCATGTTTGGTCTTCAAGCAGCTCATAAAACCAGTCTTGCAAAAACTGATCTTTAAATTTTGAGAATAAAACAGTTTTAACTAATTCAGGTTCACTATCAAGCTCAAACAGAGCAATAACTTTAGTTAATGACCAGATTTTAGTTTCACCCGGTGCTGGTTCATAAACCGGTTTATCTTCAGCATCCATATAGGTAACGGATACGGCACCAATTTCACTGAAAAAATCAGAAACTTCAGGTGCTGTTTGTTTGTCAGTAATAACAGAGATTTGATGCCAGGACATAGATGAAGAGCAGGTGAAAGGTTAAAGGTAAAAGGCTAAAGGTAAAGGCCAAAGGCGGAGAGCTTGCTCTTCCTTTTGCCTTTGGCCTTTAGCCTGTTCTTAAGATAAGCCTAGTTTCTTTTCCAAGTAATGGATGTTTTGTTCACCAGCCTGGAAAGCACTGTCTGCCATAATATCTACTTGTAATGGAATGTTGGTTCTAATGCCATCAATAACCATTTCTTGTAAAGCAGTTTGCATACGCGCTATAGAGCTTTCTCTTGTTTCGCCGTGTGCAATTAGTTTACCAATCATAGAGTCATAGTAAGGGGGAACTTTATAGCCATTGTAAATATGTGTTTCACAACGAATACCTGGGCCGCCTGGCATATGGAATACATCTATTGTACCTGGGCAAGGTATAAACGTTTTTGCATCTTCAGCATTTAATCGACATTCTATAGCATGGCCAGTGAATGTGATTTCATCCTGAGTTTTAGAAAGTGGTTCACCCGCTGCAATACGAAGTTGTTCTTTAACGATATCAAAGCCTGTAATCATTTCTGTCACAGGATGCTCAACTTGTACACGTGTATTCATTTCAATAAAAAAGAATTCACCTTTTTCATATAAAAACTCGAAGGTTCCTGCACCTAAGTAACCAATATCTTTACAAGCATTAGCACAAAGAGTGCCCATTTGCTGGCGTTGCTCTTCTGTCAGGCCGGGAGCTGGGGCTTCCTCAACCACTTTTTGGTGGCGACGCTGCATAGAACAGTCACGCTCGCCTAAATGAATGGCATTGCCGTGGCTGTCTGCTAATACTTGAAATTCAATATGGCGAGGATCTTCTAAAAACTTCTCCATGTATAGGACATCGTTATTGAATGCGGCAGCAGCTTCTGCTTTTGTTAGTGCAATAGCGTTGATAAGAGCCGCTTCAGTATGTACAACTCGCATACCTCGACCGCCACCGCCACCTGATGCCTTAACAATAATAGGATAACCGATTTCTTGAGCCATTTTTAGATTGGCCTGATTATCATCAGTTAAAGCTTCACCATTACCTGGAACACAAGGGATTCCAGCGGCTAACATGGCTTTTTTAGCTGATATTTTATCTCCCATCATGCGGATGGTTTCTGCTTTAGGGCCAATAAAAGCAAAGCCGCTCAGACTTACTTTTTCAGAAAAATCTGCGTTTTCTGATAAAAACCCATAACCAGGGTGAATGGCTTCAGCATCAGTTACTTCAGCTGCACTGATAATAGCAGGGATATTTAAATAGCTATCAAGTGAAGATGCTGGCCCAATACAGACGGCTTCATCAGCAAGACGTACGTGTTTTAAATCACGGTCTGCATCAGAATGTACGGCAACAGTTTTTACACCTAATTCTTTACAAGCGCGAAGGATGCGTAAGGCAATTTCTCCACGGTTGGCAATTACAATTTTATCGAACATGTGTTTACCTAATCTGGATTATTCAATGATGAATAGAGGTTGGTCATACTCGACAGGTTGAGCATTTTCTACCATGATTTGTTTAATCACGCCGCTCTTATCTGCTTCAATTTGATTAAGGATTTTCATTGCCTCAATAATACAAAGCGTTTCGCCTTCGCTGACTGATTGTCCAACTTTTACAAAAGCAGAGCCAGCAGTAGGAGACGCTGCACTATAGAATGTACCTACCATTGGTGATTTAACAACGTGGCCGCTAGGTAATTCTGCAGGAGCATCAGCAGCAGGTGCCGCTATCGCTGCTGGAGCAGCTGCTAATGGTGCTGCAACAGGTGCTGCCATAGCTACAGGAGCAGGAATGGTAGATGAATAACGACTAATACGTACAGACTCTTCGCCTTCGCTAATTTCAATTTCAGCAATATCTGATTCTTCGATAATCTCGATCAGTTTTTTTATTTTTCTAATGTCCATCGTTAGTTTCTCTCTTCTAATATCTGGTGGGCGGCTTGTAATGCCAGTTCATATCCACTTGCCCCTAATCCACAAATAACGCCGACAGCTATATCTGAAAAATAAGAGTGCGCCCTAAAGGGTTCTCGGGCATGAACATTTGATAAGTGTACTTCTATAAAAGGTATTTTTGTTGCAAGTAAGGCATCACGAATAGCAACACTGGTGTGAGTAAAAGCAGCTGGATTGATAATAATAAAGTCTACCTGCTGCTGGAAAGCATTGTGAATTGTGTCAACAATTTCATGTTCTGCATTTGATTGATAAAAATCAAGTGTATGACCTAAGTCATTGGCTTTCGACTTTACTGACTGTTCAATGTCTTTTAAGGTTTTACTACCATAGTGTCCTGGTTCTCGAATGCCAAGTAAATTTAGGTTCGGGCCATTAAGAATGGTAATTATTGCCATTAGATTATCGTGTTAAAAGTCTTTAGTCGGGTAATTCTGCCTAATTTGTACGGTTTTGTCCAGATATATGTTTTTTATCATCAGATAGCGACAAAATAAGGTGTTTTTATGTGATGTTATCGGCGAATTAAAATTGGAAAGTTGGCAAAATGGTCATTATGCGGGCTTGCTTAGATAGAGAGTTAATATGATTAAATTAAATAGGTATTTAAAACAAGACAAAAGAAAGTTTTCACATAAAGGCACATAGACACAAAGAAAAAAACTGCTCTTCCTTAGTGTCTATGTGCCTCTGTGTGAATATGTTTTTAGTTCTGGTAATTCGTTTAATTGAGTGATTTAAAGTAAAGGTGTAATAATCTCAATAATTTTTTCTCTACTGAGTTCGCCTGGCTGGCGATGAATAATTTGTCCTTGTTGGTTAACAATAAGACTAAAGGGAACTGCATTAACAATATTTCCCAGCTGTTGGGCGAGCGTAACAGCATTGTCTCCACCAATCAGCATGGGATAATTAACGGGGTTGTCCTTTAGATATTTTTCAACGGTTTCTTTGTCTTCAATAGCAATCCCTATAAATTGCAGATTATTATTTTTAAATTCATTTTGTAGCTTGATAAATTCTGGGATTTCTTCCAAGCAAGGTGGACACCAAGTCGCCCAAAAATTGATGATGCGTATTTTGCCTTGCCATTCTGAAAGGTTTCGTTGTTTGCCTGAAACATCTGGCAAACTTATTTCTAGTGCTGGAATGCTAATACTTGATGGCTCTTTAGATAAAGTTTGTACATAAACTCCACCAATTAAAGCAATGGCACTTACAAAGAAAATTAATATAGTATTTTGCTGCATAATTTTAAAGCTTATTGATGTTGGCTAAAAATACATCGGCCTTTTGATAGCCAATAACGCGAGATGATTTTCTTTCTAGTTTGTCAGCACCAAAAAATAAAATAGCAGGAGGGCCAATAAGATTAAAGCGTTTTAATAAGGCTTGGTCGTCATCATTGTTCTTTGTGACATCGACTTGAACTAAAATAAAATTAGATAGTTTGTTTTTTACTCTTTCATCAGTAAAAGTATAAGCTTCCATTTCTTTACAAGAGATACACCAGTCAGCATAAAAATCTAGCATTACCCATTGATTATTAGCCTGGGCTTGTTCCAAAACTTGATCTAAATCACTCAGCGAAGAAACCTTTTTAAAGTTTAAACCATGTTCTTTTTCAGCAGACTGTCCACTGGCAAAGCCATGTAAAGGTTGTAATGGATTAGTATTTCCCATGCTTAAGCCAACTAGTAGTAATGTGCCATAAATCAACATCATTAAACCAAAGCCTTTCCACAGTTTGTGCCAACCAGAATCAATTTCATGTAGGGGGTCTAGTGCACGTAAATAAATAGCAGGAATAATTAATAAACCAGCTGCGAGTAGCATGGTCGCAGGTGCAGGAATAATTCTATCTAGCATCCAGACAGAAACCCCAAGCATCAATACGCCAAAAACCGCTTTGGTTGAATTTAGCCAATTGCCCGCTTTAGGTAATAGCGAGCCTGCAGATGCACCTAATAATAATAAAGGTGACCCCATTGCAAAGCCCATCACAAATAAAGCTGAGCCGCCTAAAACCACATCACCTGTTTGTCCTATATAAATAAGAGCACCTGCTAGTGGGGCTGCTACACAAGGGCCAACAATTAGAGAGGAAAGCGAACCCATAATGGCAGCACCAAAATAAGATCCATCACGGTGACTGTCACTAGAATTATGTACTTTTGATTGAAAGGCTTTAGGTAACTCTAAATTGTAAAAACCAAACATAGATAAAGATAACAGAATAAAGATTCCGCTAAAGACAGCAATAATCCACGGATTTTGAAATGCAGTTTGTAGATTACTGCCAAATAAAGCAGCCAGAATACCAAAGGCGGTATAAGTTAATGCAGAGGCTAAAACATAGCTAAGAGAAAGTAAAAAAGCTTTACGTGGAGTAACTGAATCCCCTTGCCCTACAATAATGCCTGACAAAATTGGAATCATTGGGAAAATACAGGGGGTAAAAGCAAGCAATAAACCAAAGCCAAAAAAGCTGAGTAAGGTTAAAGGGAATGAGTCATTTTGTAACGATTGAAAAATTTGGTCTTGTTCTGATAGATCGATTGTAGCGGTGGATGTTGCTTGAGTGATAAGTTGACTTGTTTCTGGTAATAGCAATTCAATTTTACTTTCCATTGGTGGATAACAAACACCTCGATCAGCACATCCTTGGTATTTTGCTATTAAACTGATGGTTTGAGCTGCTTTTGTATTGCGGATGATAGGAAGGTCAAAACTAAGTTTATTATAAAAAATTTGCACTTGGCCAAAAGCTTCATCATGATAAGGTTGGCCCTGAGGTAATTTGATTTCGCCTAGTTTTACTGAGGGGGAGTTAGTTAAAGCTAGTTTTATTTTATTTCTATATAAGTAATAACCATCAGCAATAGTCCAGTTTACGCGTATCGTATTGGCATCTTTTACCGTTGCAAAAAATTGAAAGGCTTGTTCAGCAGGTAATAGCTCATCTTCAAATAGATTAAGCTTTAAACCTTTAAAGCTATCAACAAGTTGTGAAATAGGGTTGACTTGGACTGCACTGGTAGTTTGGGGTAAATCAATAGTTAATACTTTTTTCTGTGGTGGGTAACAAACCCCAATATCTGCACAGCCTTGGTACTTAACCAGTATTTCTATAGAAGATAAAGCGTGTTTATTTATAACGGGAACTGATATTTTTAAATGGTTTCGATAAGTAACAACATCGCCAAAAAAATCATCATGTTTAGTTTTACCAACGGGCATATCAGGAACGCCCAATTCAATATCTGTTGATTGAGAGACTATGCTGGTTTTGTTACGGTATAAATAATAACCCTCAGTTATATCCCAGGAAACTTCTATTAAATTACTGGAAACAGCTTTAGCAGAAAGTACAAAAGCTTGGTCAACAGCTAATAAATCTTTGCTGCCTAATGCATAAATTGATTGGCTGAAAAAGCTAAAGAAAACGAGAAAAATTATTTTGTAGACAGGCATGTATTTATCCATTGCAGGTAGTCAGGGTGGCCGCGCTCAATAGGGACAGCAATTATTTCAGGAAGTTCATAAGGGTGTAAAGATTTGATTTTATCTTCTATAGCTACATACTTGTCAATATGGGACTTAATCAAAAGCAGTTGTTCTTGAGACTTTTCAATCTGGCCTTGCCACTCATATATAGAAGTAACGCCTGCAATGATATTAACGCAAGCTGCTAATTTATGGCTGACTAGGTGGCTAGAAATATCTTCGGCAGTTTTTTGATCAGGGCAGGTACAGAGAATGATCTGATGCATTGTATCGGACAATTAGAAAAGAAAGTGTGTATTATCCTAGAAAAGATACAAGTATGCCCTTACTATTAATATTATAAGTATATAAAGAGGAAGTTTGAATGAGAGTTATGCAGATCGTTTTTTTATTTTTCCTAGTGGTGCCTTTTGTAGAAATATACCTATTATTGCAAATAGGCGGCATTGTAGGTGTGTTACCCACTGTTTTTTTAGTTGTTTTTACTGCTGTGTTAGGTGCATGGTTACTGAGACAGCAAGGGTTTGCAACTTGGCAGAGATTTCAGGCTAGTTTGGCACAAGGAGCCATTCCCGCGTATGAAATGATCGAAGGCCCTATTTTGTTAGTAGGCGGAGCTTTATTATTAACACCTGGATTTTTTACTGATGCAATGGGTTTTGCATGTTTGATTCCATTTACACGAAGGAAGTTTGCAAAGTATGTGATTGAAAATCAGTTGATTAATGCACAGCAGGCAGGATCACCTTTTCAAAAGCCTCAGGCCAAAAAGGAGAATGTGATTGAAGGTGAGTTTAAAAAAGAAGAGTAGGAATTATAAAGTGCCGATCGGGGTGAGGGAGGGTCCCGATCTACATTTATACTTTTAGATAAATTATCTGCTAGCTTTACAGTTTGCGCTAACTGTTCCGTCTTCAGAATCAACAGTAAAACCGCCTGTACCTTCAAAAAAGCCGTCAAAACCTTCGACTTTGATTCTGCAAGCTGGTACTTGAGTTCTGCCATTAGGAACCATCATCTCGCCATCTTGAATGTATTCACCTTTACAAGTAGCTAAAACAAAATTTTTGTTCATAGTTAGTTTTGTTTCAGATGGGCCTTTATATATAAAATTATTGTCCTCTGAAACCATGTGACACATGCTTTTTACAGTATTCATACCTAAGAATGGTCCTTGTGGTCCACCACCCATGCCGCCCATTGCGCTTGCGTTAAATGAAGTTACTGTCAAAGCTAGAGCTAAAAGATGTATTTTTTTCATAGTGTTTTTAAAATTTTATAGTTATAAAAATACAGGGTAACAAGTACCCTGGTTAAGTGATTAGTTACAGTAAGTTTCCGTATTGATCTTCTGCGTTTAATTGATCGTCATTGGGGTCAATGCTTTGTTGGCTATCGGGAATCCATTGTCCGAGACATTCTCGGTCTTGTGTACAAGGATCTGTTAAAGTTTTCAAGAATGCAACTAGCTGATCAACCTGGTGATTACTTAATGATAATGTTTCTAATGCAAAGTTTTCAGCATGTAAAGCTTCTTTTGTATTAGCTGTCATTTGATCAAGGTTGCGAATATCAGCTTGAGTTAGTTGTTGCTCATCATAGTGATTAATGGCTTTACGCGCATTTAAGTGATGTTTAACAACAGCATTAAGAGTGGTGTAAGAGCCTGCGTGTGACCATGGCCCCGTCACTTCAACATTAATTAAGGATGGTGTTCTAAAAGCATACATATCTTCTGCTAAGCCAGTTTCTCTTGCACGGCCAAAGTCTTTAGATCCATCAGAGCCATCACCTTTACCAGGTCCAATTTGTGGCATAGCTACGTTATGAAAGCTTTCATCTGAAAAGAAATCACCCGAATGGCAGCTAGAACAGTTAGCACCACCTTGTTCGCTAGATGTGAAAAATAATATGGCACCTTTTTTAGCTTTTTTGGAAATGGCGGATTGTTCACCATTTACATATCTGTTCCATGGCGTATTTACAAAAGTTTGTGAACGTTCGTATTCTGCTATAAGCATAGATACATTCTGTTCAGTAATTAATTCTTCTGCAGTACCGTTAGGGATTTTTAATGCTGTTTGAAATTTCTCTAACCAGTGATTTGTATCAATTAAAGCACCTTCTTCGGCGCCATATCCTCCAAGACGTCCAGCAAGTAACTCTCTAATAGTTTGATTGGTGTAACCTCCATGCTTGAAGCCTTTCATTTCTTCATTCGAAGTAACTGGGAAGCGTGCTTGGGCTTGTACTAAATTGCTACCCGAAAGTAGATCGGCTACTCCTAAAGGTGAGTCAGGTGTGCGTATTCCTGCCGCACCTGAACCATTAGCACCTGGAGTCTTATCAAGGCTTTCTACACGACCATCATGAAATTGGAAGCTATCCCATAGTGCTGTATTAAAGGTTGTTGGAGCATTTCTAGGAACTGCTGGTCCACCATCTGGATTATTTTCGGCATTAAAGTTTGTGCGTCCAATACCTAATAAGTCTGGCGTGTCTGCTTCAACACCTATGGGTAATGATAAATTATCTCCCCCTCCTAAAACAGGATGATGACAAGCAACACAGGCAGAATCAAAATCACCACCTAATGACTTGGAAAAGAATAAATCCATACCTAATTGAGGTTTAGGGTCAGCTATATCAGGAATTGTTCTATTTGTTGACGGGTCACCTGTTAAATTATTTTCCATAATAATTTGATTTAGATGCATATTTAGTCCACGTTGATGCATATTTCCAGCTAAAGCGGTGCTGCTGATGCTAGCTATGATTAATGCAGAAAACACTTTATGATTATTGTTCATGGGTTTTCATTCTCCTTAAGAGCTGAGTTGGATGGTCAGTCTATATAAAAGTTGCAATTAAACTGTTTCATTGAGGCGTTTATTTGTAACAAGATGTAACAATGTGTGTAATTTATTACTTACTAATATAAAACGAAGGTAGAATCAATTTATGAGAGCTAAAATTAAATTGGATAGTTAATTGAATAACGAAAATAAAATAAAGATTTTAGTAGTTGATGATGATTTGGAAATATGTAAGTTACTTTGTCAATATCTTGACCAGCAAGGGTT
>Ga0209292_1001982_pt1 | contig 24272 bp, 18 predicted proteins | sample GOMGulsemesocosm_2_FD_184634 | JGI IMG/M metagenome (GOLD analysis project Ga0209292, IMG submission 184634) | Methane-oxidizing microbial communities from mesocosms in the Gulf of Mexico - GOM9C Gulf of Mexico (SPAdes) (version 2) | ecosystem: Environmental > Aquatic > Marine > Cold seeps... | reverse complement strand
TTGCGTATCAATATGCGAAAACTCTATTCCCTCTGGTATCGCTGGTTGTAACGGCTGTAGCTGCTCACGACTCATATAGTCAACCCACACTCGCAAAGCCCCTGATGCCCCTGTAAATGGCAGCGAGGAATTATCATCTTTGCCCAACCAAACAACCGCCAGTTTATTTCCAGAGAAACCGGCAAACCAACTATCCCTTTGATCGTTCGTAGTACCTGTTTTTCCAGCCAATTTCATCTTTGGTGATATTTTAGAGTTCGTATAGCGCCCACTACCCACTTTGACAACTTGCTGCATTGCAAACTGCAGCTGATAAATCGATTGCGAATCGACCACCTGTTTAATCTTAAACGGATACCTAGACAACTCGCGGCCATCTTTGTCTGTTACTGAGCGTATCGCTCGCATAGGCATTAAAAAACCATTTGCCGCAATGGTCTGATACATCGAAGCCACTTCAAAGGGTGTCATCCCCTGCGCACCTAATAACAGCGACGGATACTTTTTAAGCCCTCTCTCAAAACCTAGCGTGTTAACTGTTTTTATAACATTGTTTAGTCCTAACTCCATACCTAATCTTGCGGTCGATAAGTTATATGACTTAGCTAAGGCTAGATACAGTGGTACTTCACCATGATTTTTATGGTCAAAGTTTTTCGGCTGCCATGGATCAGATCCCTTAATGGGCACAGACACTGGCTCATCTTGTAGAATACTGGACAATGAATAACCGTTCTGCAGAGCGGTTAAATAAACCGCCGGTTTAATCAGCGACCCAATGGAGCGCACAGCATCAATGGCGCGATTGAAACCTTGATATCGCGTACTTTTACCGCCAATAACACTGAGAACTTCTCCCGTTTGCGGATCAGTGATCACCATGCTTGCCTCAAGATTTTTACTGTCTTTAGGGTGCTTCTTTTGCAGTTTAGCAATGCTTTCACGCATGGCACCCTCAGCTTTAGCCTGAGCGATAGGATCTAGCGCGGTAAATATGCGTAAGCCTTCAGAGCTTAGATCTTGATCGTTGTAACTCTTATTTAAATTACGTCTCACTAAATCAAGGTAAGCCGGATAAGCGCCTTTGTGCAAGCTTTTTTGCTTAACGACAGAAAGCGGTTTTGCGATAGCATCACGATATTGAGCATCGCTGATCACATCATTTTGGGCCATCACTTTAAGTACTAAATCACGGCGTTTTTTAGCCCGCTGCGGCCTTCTTCTTGGGTCGTAATATGAAGGTCCCTTTACCATCGCAGCCAAGAGAGCTACTTGATGAAGCTGCAACTCACCAATGGGACGTGAAAAGAAGTATTGAGAGGCCAAGCCAAAGCCATGTACCGCCCTAGATCCCTCTTGTCCTAAATAGACTTCATTGAGATAGGCTTCGAGTATTTCATCTTTGCTATAACGAAAATCAAGCACAATCGCCATCGGCATCTCAATGAGTTTACGGATCAAGGTACGCTCAGAGGTTAAGTAAAAATTCTTAATTAACTGTTGAGTTAAGGTACTTCCCCCTTGCACAAACCGACCCACACGTAGGTTCACCCACATGGCACGCGCAATACCCACAGGAGACACACCAAAGTGATCATAATAACTGCGATCTTCAATAGTAATTAACGCATCTACTAACCCTTTGGGTGCCTGCGATAGCCTAATTAGATCTCTATCTTCATTATTTTTAGGATAAATACCGCCAATAAGAATAGGCTCTAGTCGCGCTATCGCAACAGGCGAGCCATTTTCAGCGGTGATTTTGAAAATAGTACCATTTTTAAAACTGATGGTTAGCTTGGAAGAAAACTCGCGGCCATCAGCAAAATCAAAGCCTCTGGTAAAAACTCTCACACGACTGGTAGCAAATTCTACTTGCCCAGGGCCCGATACTTTCTTTACAGAGCGATAGCCTAAGCCCTTGAGTTCAACTTTTAAATCAGCAATGCTTAAACTTAAGCCCGAATATATTTCCAGTGGACGTGCATATACCTTTGCGGGAAGAGACCAGCGCTTACCTTCAAATTTTTCACGTATTTGCGCATCTAAGTAAAACATCCCAATAGCGGCAAATAACATCAAGACTACGCCGATCTTTAGGCTAAAAAATAATAACCAGCGCCATATTGAAGTGCTTTTTTTCTTAGAACCAGCGGCTCTTTTAGTGCCTTTAGCGCCTTTTTTGCTTACTCTAGCCATTACTTCCCTGCTTAGATCGTTGATTGCAAGCTATTGTACAGCCGAGTGTGCTAGCTTTATAGAGCCTAAAGACTTTTTCTAGTATAATCCTTTTTTGCTGTTTATCGGGCCATGCCCATATTCTAAAAAAAGCAATATCAAGTAAAATTTGTGTCACATTATAGATCTAGAATATGCTTCTAGAATGATTAACTGTTTCCTTACCTTTGATTCATCCTACAGTTAACTTTGTACCATTATACTCAGCGACTTTTTATGTTTCTTAAATGTTTGAGTTGAATTGTTCTCCATCAATCAACGACTGCGTAGTCAATTATGGTGAATTAACCTTTTGATGATAGGCCTCGCCTCATTCATCGCTACCTAAATAGGCGTATATGCTACCGAGATTAATTGAAGCCCTTCAGGACCCACAGTGCTATGAGCACCCTGTCACTGAACCTATAAAAATTATTGAGACTCAAGTCTCATGGGTTTTATTAACTGGAGAGTACGTTTACAAAATAAAGAAAGAACTTAATTTCGGTTTTTTAGATTTTTCAACCTTAGCGAAAAGACAGTACTACTGTGAAGAAGAGCTACGCTTGAACCAGCGATTAGCGCCAGATATATATCAAGCGGTTGTTATCATTTGCGGCAGTATTAATGCGCCAAAAATTCGCGAAATTGACCATAAGCAAAATACACCGCTCCAATCTATTGATACATTTGAAGGGACAACTGATGCTTTTGAATATGCTGTGCGTATGCGCCAGTTTGATCCGGATGCCGGTTTAGATTTATTACTGGCACAAAATAAGTTCGAAATTAAATGGATTGATCAATTGGCAGAGAAGCTCAGTGACTTCCACCAAAAACTCCCCACAGTCGCCTCAAACAGCCCATGGGGCGAAGCTGCCAATATCTGGCAACTTGTCTCTGATAATTATAAGCATACTTTAGATTTCTGTACGAAAGAGCGCGATCTTGAACAACTTACAAAACTTTATGCACAAGCGACTAAGGAGTTTCTCGCGTTAGAGCAAACCTTCCTTGAACGCAGAAAATTAGGTTTTATCAGAGAGTGCCACGGTGATCTGCACTTGGGGAATATCACTCTCTACAAAGAAGAATTACGCCTATTTGATTGTATAGAATTCAACCTACAGTTTAGATGGATAGACACTTGCTCTGATCTCGCTTTTCTACTCATGGATTTAGAGGCGAATAATAAATTTTCTTGGGCAAATGTCACTCTCAATCGCTACTTGGCTCTTAGTGGAGATTATCAATCTTTACATCTTTTGCGGTTTTACAAAAGTTTTAGATCAATGGTACGGGCAAAAGTAGCCACGTTGGGTCCTCAAGCTTGCCATACTACTTTTACAAAGTATTTGACGTTGACCCAAGGCTATCAGCAAAAGAAGCAGCCGATATTGATACTCATGCATGGCCTATCCGGCAGCGGAAAAAGCTATTTGACCCGCAAAATCATCGAAAATACTAATTTTATTCGCCTGCGCTCAGAAACACAACGTGCGCGTATTCACAAAGAATTACTCAAAAAAGGCAAGAAGCTGGATTTACATAGCCCTGAGATAAACGCACGACTATCTCAGCATTTGCTAAATTTGACGCAAAATATTTTAAAAATTGGTTATAACGTCGTAGTAGATGGTACTTTCTTAAAGCAGCATTTTCGGCAAAAGTACATCAATGTAGCAGAGCAACTACAGGCAGATTTTTTCATTGTCAGCTGTTCTTGCGAGGATAAGCTAATGAGAGCAAGACTAGTGCGAGGAATTAATACTCGTTCTCACAATTCCGAGTTCTCTCTTGAGAGACTTTCTACTCAGCAATCTTATCAACAGCCGCTCTGCGCAGAGCAGCAGAGCAAGCAAATACTAGTAAATACCGATGATGATCAAAATATTGCGGATTTTATTAGCAAAGTTATTGAGATGACAGATAATCAAGCAGAGATAAATGGTGACTAAACTTTGCTCTCTCGATCAGTTCAAACATAGGAAAAATACAGCTGGCGCTTTATTAAGCGATGACCGGTTATATATTATAATAAAACAGCGAGCAAACATTTTTGTTTATAGGAACAGTTGCCCACACCTTGATAAACGACTTTCAGAGCAGAGCTTAACAGTATTGGATAAGGGGCAAGATTTCATACACTGTGCTAGACATAATGCTCTTTTTACTATTTCTCAAGGGCTGTGCATTAAAGGCCCTTGCAACGGACAAAAGCTGAAACAAGTAGCTCACATCGTTCACGATAACACTATTTTCACTAGCAAAACCTCTTAATGAATACTCAGCAGAACGGCTGCAATTCACTGCTCCTCATACTACAAGTGACATAATAATTAGTAGCTTAGGCGCTCTTTGGCATCCCTGCCATCGCGTTATACCCCTCGTTCTGAACATATGCGCTCTTTGGCATCCCTGCCATCGCGTTATACCGTTCGTCCTGAACATAAAAAAGGCGAGCTAAGCTCGCCTTAAAATCAATATTTTTTTACTGTAGCAAATCTTCGCTTCCCAAGCCGTTACTTTCGATAATTACTCTAAGTTTACGTAACGCCTCCACCTGAATTTGGCGAACTCTCTCACGGGTTAAACCGATTTCAATACCGACTTCTTCGAGTGTACTAATATTATAACCACGCAAGCCAAAACGTCTCGCGAGTACCTCAGAGTGCTTTGAGGGTAAATCATCTAACCAGTGATCTAAGCTGCCATGTAAATCGTTCATTTGCAGCGCCATACTTGGATCAAAGCTATCATCAGCAGCCACTGTCTCAACTACGGTTTTTTCAGAACCCGCTATCGGCAAATCAATAGAGACAACTTTTTCATTAAGGCCGAGTATTTTTTCTACGCTGGCTACTGGTTTTTCAACGAGTGCAGCTATTTGCTCAAGGCTTGGCTCTTGATCTAATTCTTGCGCTAATTGGCGTGCTGCACGTAAATAAGTATTTAACTCTTTAACAACATGTATCGGTAGGCGAATAGTACGTGTTTGGTTCATTATCGCACGTTCAATGGTTTGTCTAATCCACCATGTTGCATAGGTAGAAAAACGAAAACCACGTTCTGGATCAAATTTTTCAACAGCGCGAATTAAGCCTAAATTCCCCTCTTCAATTAAATCTAGGAGTGATAGACCACGATTAATATAGCGTCTGGAAATTTTCACCACTAAACGTAGGTTACTTTCAATCATACGCTTGCGAGATTTTTCGCAGCCCTTTAAAGAAAGTCTTGAAAAATAGACTTCTTCCTCAGCACTTAGCAGTGGTGAAAAGCCGATTTCATTGAGATAAATTTGCGTGGCATCAAGATTTTTTTCATTCATTAAATCTTTGTGTGCCTGGCTTCCTCTACCGCGGTTGTTAACTTTAGGAGTAGGCGGGACAGCTAATTTTATGTTGCCTTTATCGTTTGAACTTTTGATTGAGCCATGTTCCATCACTTGCGATTGGATTTGACTAATCAGGTCAATGTCTTGATCTTCCTTTTTCAAGATATCCATAATAATAACCCTTTAATCTGAAAATTTTTATATCAACACCTCTTTATTTTTTTGGTAAATATTTTAGAGGGTCGACCGGTTCGCCGTCTTTTCTTATTTCAAAATGGAGCATTGTTTTTGTTGTGCCCGTACTTCCTATTTCGGCTATTTTTTCTCCTGCTTTAATCAATTTATTCTCTGTAATTAATATAACACTATTATGGGCATAAGCGCTTAAATACTCTTGGGAGTGTTTAATTATGATCAAATTACCATAACCTATGATACCATTTCCAGCATACACAACCTTGCCAGAAGCCGCTGCATAAACAGCATCTCCAGCTTGCCCCTTAAAATCTAGCCCTTTGTTTTCATTGCTAAATCTTCTAATTACAGATCCCTTCACAGGCAACTTCCAAGAGACTCTAGAGTTGCTTGATTTAACGTATTTATTATTTGTAGATTGTTTTGTCGGCGTTTGAATAACACTTGATTTGTTTGATCTTTTTTGAGGTTTCGCAGCACTTGCAGGGGCATTTACCACAGCCTTATTGTCGCTATTAGCTGACAGCTGTACAGTCTTGTTAATTGAACTTTTCTTATTGGGCGATTTTATGACTAAAGCTTGCCCAACATGAATAATATAATTCGAATTAATATTATTTATTTTCGCAAGAGATTTAAAATCCAATCCAAATTTCCAGGCAATTGAATATAAAGTATCTCCTTTGGATACCTTATAGCGATGTGGAACCTTTGTAATTTTTACGCGATTTTTTACTATGGAGCTTTTATTATAGCCTTGACTAGATCTTATATCAGTCACAGGGGCGTAACCTGTAGAACAAGCCGATAATAGCAGCATTACCCACAAGATTGAAAACTGACGATAAATCAAACTACTCATAATTTATTTTCATTTCACTCTAATTAGCGGCTATTAATGGGGTTACTGACTAAAAATCAATTTGCGTTGAACCGTTCTAGCATGAGTACAAATGAGGCTCCAAGGACTGCTAATAAACTGACTGATAGCAATTGAGCGTCCAAGTGAGTCACATGCTGATAGATATACGGGGATATATTTTGTTGAAGATCCGCCACTATTTCACCATGACTATTAACTCTGGTCGTCAAGGTTTCCTTCCAAGGCCAGACTTTATTTAAAGACCCAAGCAAAAAACCTGTTAACAAAGCCATGGTCAAGTTCCTATATTGAGTAAAAAACCAATTTAGCACTTTTGAGAAGCATAACAATCCAGACGCGCATCCCATCGCAAAGACACTAATCAACATAATATCGAAGTTTTTAATCGCCCCTAGTACTTCACTGTATAACCCCAGCATAAGCAATATAAATGAACCTGAAATGCCCGGTAATATCATCGCGCAAATAGCGAGCATGCCGCCCAGGAAAATATTGAGTAAGTTTACTTCAATAACAGCAGAGCTCATGCCTGTTAGAAAATAAGAGGAGATGACGCCGAGCGCAAACACTGCTAACGTTTTTATATCCCATTTTTTTATACTTTTTGCTAGTACAATACTCGAGGCACAAATAAGACCAAAGAAAAAACCCCAAAGCATTTGGGGATAGCTCGCCAGTAGATGCAGCACAACATTAGACAACAATACGATGCTCATCAACATGCCAGTCAGTAGAACGGCCAGAAAACTGCCATTAATATGACGCCAGCAAGGTGCTACCCCTTCATTAAATAATACCTTTACCGCGCTAGGTCCTAGCTTAGATAAAGTCTCGATCAATTCTTGATAAATACCTGCGATAAACGCGACGGTTCCGCCTGATACTCCCGGTACTGCATCTGCGGCACCCATCATGCTTCCTTTTATAAATAAGCTGATGAAATCTCTCTTGTTTCGCTGCAAAAAAACCTCTTCTTAAAATAAAGTAGAACTTAGTTAACCAGCCCTGATAATAAGGGCACAAAATTAACGGCTTCTACAATGGTAGTATCGAAATGAGCAGCCGATTTTTTAGTAATATGCTTTAACTGCTGGTTTTGACTACCGCCAACGGGAATGATTAACGTTCCGCCTATTGCTAATTGCTCTAGTAACTCTGGTGGCACTTCATCGGGCGCAGCAGTCACTAAAATCGCATCAAATGGAGCTTGAGACTTCAAGCCCATACCGCCATCACTGTGCTGTAGTTTCACGTTGCTTAACCCTAGCGCTGCTAATCGGATCTTTGCCCTTTCCTGTAACGGTTTGATACGCTCGATTGAGTAAACGGTATCGACCAATTGAGCCAGTATAGCTGTTTGATAACCAGATCCCGTCCCTACCTCTAACACTTTTGATAAAGAGTTTTTACTGAGTAATAATTCGGTCATTTTAGCAACGATGTAAGGCTGTGAAATTGTCTGATTATAGCCAATTGGTAGGGCATTATTTTCATAGGCGCCATGCGCTAACGCTTCATCTATAAATATATGTCGCGGAGTATTGCGCATAGCATGTAATACTTGATCAGATTGAATCCCCTGCTCCTTTAAACTAACGGCTAACCTATCCCTAGCTCTTTGTGATGTCATACCTGAACCACGCAAATCAAATTGCTCAGCCACTAAATATTCTCCAACCAATCTTCTAAATTATTCATAACAGCGTAATCTGTCATATCAAAATGTACCGGTGTTATTGAGACATACCCCTGCTCAATCGCATAAAAATCAGTACCAGGACCGTTATCAATTGCCGTTCCGACACCCGCTATCCAGTGCCTAACTGTGCCCCTTGGATCGACACTCTCCACCGGAGATTGCGACACTGCTCTGTGCCCTAAACGCGTAACATGAATGCCTTTAATCTGCTCTATAGGGAGGTCGGGCACATTCACATTAAGCACAGTACGCGGTGCAACCTTTAGCGACTCAAGTTGCATCACTAAATCTTTTGCAATAATGGCTCCACTTTCATAGTGACTTGGATGAGAGTGCGCCATGGAAATAGCCACTCCAGGCAAGCCTAAGGTACGCCCTTCCATGGCCGCTGCAATCGTACCTGAGTAAAGAACATCGTCTCCTAAATTAGCGCCGGCATTAATACCTGACACCACAACATCGGGCTGGATTCCAAAAACACCTGCGACACCTAAATTGACACAATCGCTCGGTGTACCATCTATACTGATGTAACCACTATAATGTGTATAAGAACCTAGTGGTCTATTTAAAGTTAAAGCATTACTCGCTGCTGATCTGTTGCGATCAGGCGCGATCACTTGTACTTCTGCGATCTCTTTGAGTCTCTCTGCTAAGGCTTTTATCCCTGGCGCTTTTACTCCATCATCGTTGGAGACGAGTATATTCATGATTCACTATTCCCCTGGGTGTGCAGGCATAACTCTCGAAGCACGCTGGTGGCAAAAGATCCTGGGGGTAATTCAAACGATATCTGCCAAGTTCCTGCACTGCAACACACTGATGTTAAATTTTTAGGCAATAAACGCAATGAACGTCGCTCTTGAGATAAACCCATAAAAGCAAGACGTTCAACAATTGCTGCATAAGGCTCTAATAATTCTTGCTCCCAGATTTCGCTATCTGCTGCAACAATTGAGCGACCTCGCCCCAGCATAGGACCCGTTATATGCAGATCGTAATCGATCATGCGCTGAGTTATCTGCGCAATGTCATCAACAAGGAAGTGTGACTTACTACCATCGAGCATGACCACATCCCCAGCAATCACCTTTTCATAAGTCTCTTGTTCGAGACGCTTAGAAAGCACGTGATTAAAAAACCAAGACCTGACCGCTGAAATATAAAGGCCTTTTTTAGTGCGGTTTTTCTCTTTAAACTCTGCTTTTAATAAAGCAATGCCACGCTGCAAGTTTGCACCATTAATACCAAAACGTTGTTCGCCGAAATAGTTAGGAACACCTTTTTCAATAAAAGCTAAGCGTTGTGCCAATGCCTTATCGTCACTAACATTTTTGAGAACTAAGCTGAATTTGTTACCTTTTAAAGCGCCTGTGCGTAGTTTGCGACTATGTTTTTTTACTTCAAGCACTGTTATTGTTGGCGTATTAAAAGCTTCAATAGAGACGGCTTTAACACCCGGCAGGCAGACACTAAACCACTGTACTGTAATGGCATGTCGGTCTTTTTTGCCGGCATAACCCACCTCTTTACTGGTCACATCAAAAAAACGTGCCAATTGCTTGGCCACCCAATCGGAATTCTCGCCATTCTTTTTAATTTTAAAATAGAAGTGTTCGCCCTCACCGTCGGGCTCAAAGGCCGGTATTTCAGTGACTTGAAAATCTTCATTTAAGCAGCGAATCTGCGCACTGCAACTAGGCTCACCGTAGAGGTATTGGTAGTTAGTTGGATAGCTGTTCATTGATCTAAAAATGCCTTATTTAAATACTATTGCTTGGTTCTATCAATCAACTGATAAAAAGTTTCATTGGGTTTGACCATCCCGAGTTCGCTCCTTGCGCGCTCTTCAATAGCCACTAGTCCTTTGCGTAAATCTTTTACTTCAGCTTCCAATTGATGATTACGCAACAACAACTTATCATTTTTTGAACTCTGTTCATCTATGGCGGATCGCAGTGTCGATAACTCGAGAATATTCGCCTCGCCAAACCACATCCTGTACTGCAACACCGCTAAAAGCGTTAACAGTGATAATAGCAGTATTCTATACATTTAGATTCCAGCGCGATGAGTAAATTAACAGCAAAACGTTAGTGTAAAGTTTTTACATAAGAACACAAATAGTTACGCTCTCTAGTGTTCATACTATCGAGACTTATCATACATCCTGTACATAAAAGGGAGCTATTGCTCCCTTTTTATACTCTGAAAATGGTTGGTAATATGACTATTACTGACCTTTAATTTCAGACAGTCCGTTATATACTGCTTTGTCGCCTAGCTCTTCTGCAATACGTAACAAGCGGTTGTACTTTGCAACTCGATCAGAGCGAGACAATGACCCCGTCTTAATTTGACCTGCAGCTGTACCAACCGCTAAATCTGCAATCGTAGTATCTTCAGTCTCACCTGAACGGTGTGAAATAACAACAGTGAAACCTGCATCTTTCGCCATTTTAATCGCATCAAGTGTCTCTGAAAGAGAACCGATTTGGTTAAACTTGATCAAAATTGAGTTACCGATGTTTTGATCAATACCGCGCTTAAGAATCTTAGTGTTCGTAACAAACAAGTCATCACCGACTAATTGCACTTTATCGCCAATTTTCTTGGTTAAGCTCGCCCAACCATCCCAGTCTGACTCATCCATTCCATCTTCGATAGAAACAATAGGGTAGTTGGCTGCTAGATCTGCAAGATACTCAGTAAAGCCATCGGAATCAAACGACTTGTTATCACCACCTAGGTTGTACTGACCTTCTGAGTAGAACTCTGAAGCGGCACAATCTAAAGCAAGTGTTACGTCTGTGCCTAGCTTATAACCGGCATTAGCAACCGCTTCGGTGATAACCACTAAAGCTTCTTCGTTTGATGCAAGATTAGGAGCGAAACCGCCTTCATCACCAACGGCTGTATTTAGACCGCGACCAGAAAGCACTGCTTTAAGTGCGTGGAAAATTTCAGTTCCGCAGCGCAATGCTTCAGGGAAGTTATCGAAATTAACCGGCTGGACCATAAACTCTTGAATATCAACATTGTTATCAGCGTGCTCGCCACCGTTGATGATGTTCATCATCGGCACAGGAAGAGAGTACTGACCTGGAGTGTTATTCAGGTCGGCAATATGCGCATACAATGGCACTTCTTTATGCACTGCTGCTGCTTTAGCTGCTGCCAGAGACACAGCCAAAATAGCATTCGCGCCAAGATTTTCTTTGTTCTCTGTCCCATCTAGGTCAAGCATTTTGTTATCTAAAGCGCGCTGGTCAAGTGCATCCATTCCAGTAAGTGCTTCGCGAATTGGACCATTAACTGCAGCGACTGCTTTTAATACGCCTTTGCCTAAATAACGCGACTTATCGCCATCACGTAATTCTAAAGCTTCTCTGGAACCGGTAGATGCGCCCGATGGAGCACACGCGGTGCCAAAAGCACCGCTAGCAAGTGTCACATCTGCCTCAATCGTCGGATTTCCTCTTGAATCTAAAACTTCTCTTGCTTGAATCTTCGCTATAAGCGCCATTTTTCACTCCTGAGTTAGCAACAAACCTAGCCGCTAAACATTAATTTAAAAATCACTCGCTTTTTACAAACCAAACTCTTAGTCTTCAAATTTCTAAGATGTATTAAGTGTTGTCGGCAGCTTTATACCGTCCATCCTGTTAACAGAAGCTCTCTGGCGTCTTATTTAACCACTTACCTTTGTTTTGTTGAGAAATTCATCGAATTTAACCCACAAAGGCTCGCTATTATCCAACATTGCCAACAAAGTTTCTACGCCTTGTCACGGCTAATTGAACAGCTATATTAATAGCTTTTAATGAGACTCCATCTGAGTCATCAGGGAACCCGAATAATCACTTGCCAAAGGTAAACTGTTCCACTTTGCTGCTTTACTGTCACCAAGCACATGCTACTTGCTAACGTATACACTTTTTGCATAGTCTACACGGTAGTAAGCACTCAGAAATAGCTAGAACAAATCTCTACCATGCAATTGCGAGATACCGTACTTGCGGTGCATATTCACTCTTTTGCATTGCTTATACGGATATAAGTCATTAGAAATTGTCTGGGACAAGTTTCTGTCATGCAACCTCGAGTTACCGCACATCCTAAACATAAAAAAGGAGCTTTAAGCTCCTTTTTTATGTTCTTTAATTAATCGCATTGACCCTTTTGCTGAGTCAATGCCGCTTCAATGAAGCCTGTGAATAAACCATGCCCATCACGAGGGTCGGAGGTGAATTCAGGATGGAATTGGCAGGCAACAAACCACGGATGATCTTCAACTTCGATACACTCCACTAATTCATTATCACTTGATCTACCCGAAATTTTCAGCCCAGCTGCTTCTAATTGAGCAACATAGTTGTTGTTTACTTCAAAGCGATGTCTGTGACGCTCTACAATTTCAGTACTGCCATAGCTTTCAGCAATTTTTGAACCCGCTGCAAGATGACACTCTTGTGCACCTAGGCGCATAGTCCCACCAAGATCGGTATCTTGATCGCGTATTTCTATTTTACCTTCGCTGTCTGTCCACTCAGTAATTAAACCAATGACCGGATGCTCAGATTCTGCATTAAATTCCGTTGAATTCGCGTCGCTGAGCCCTGCTACGTTTCTGGCATATTCAATAACAGCGACTTGCATGCCTAAACAAATACCCAAATAAGGGACTTTGTTTTCACGGGCGTACTGAACTGCTTTGATCTTCCCTTCAACGCCGCGCTCACCAAAACCACCAGGCACTAGAATAGCACTGGCGCCTTTTAAGGCTTCAACACCTTCATGTTCGATGCGCTCAGAGTCTATATAATCAATTTTAACTTTCTTACGCAGCTTTATACCCGCATGTGAAATCGCTTCAATCAGTGATTTATAAGCATCAAGCAACTCCATGTACTTACCCACCATGGCGATTCTTACTTCGCCTTGTGGGTTCAGGTGCGCATCTGCTACACGTGTCCACTCACTTAAGTCAGCTTGCGGTGCCTCTAGCCCAAAACGTTCTACGACTAAATCATCAACGTTTTGATCCCACAAAATTTGCGGAATATTGTAGATAGTATTCGCATCAGGTAATGAGATAACCGCACGCTCTTCAACATTAGTGAAAAGCGATAATTTGCGGCGAGAGTCATCCGGAATCGAGTGATCAGAGCGACACACTAAAATATCAGGCTGAATGCCGATTGAGCGCATTTCTTTTACTGAATGCTGTGTCGGTTTCGTCTTTGATTCACCCGCTGTTGCGATATATGGCACTAGTGCTAAATGCATGAACAAGGTTCTGTTGTAGCCCAGTTCCGCTCGCATTTGGCGAATAGCTTCTAAAAATGGCTGAGACTCAATATCGCCCACGGTACCGCCGACTTCAACTAATGCAATATCGACGCCTTTTGCACCTTTAATAACACGACGCTTAATTTCATCTGTAATATGCGGAATAACTTGTACTGTCCCACCCAGATAGTCACCACGACGCTCTTTATTCAGTACATGTTGATATACGCGCCCGGTGGTAAAGTTATTCGACTTTTTCATCGTTGTGCGGATAAAACGTTCGTAATGACCTAAATCTAAATCTGTTTCAGCACCATCTTCAGTGACAAATACTTCACCGTGCTGAAAAGGGCTCATAGTCCCTGGGTCAACGTTAATATACGGGTCTAATTTTAGCATGGTAACCGTAAGGCCACGTGCTTCTAAAATAGCAGCTAAAGAAGCCGCTGCAATGCCTTTGCCCAGCGAGGACACAACACCGCCTGTGACGAAAATATAACGCGTCATGAAGAACCTGTTTTGATTGTATGTGGAAAGATTAAAGTACTACTTAGATGGCATTGCATTTTATCAAAAAGTACTGGATTGCTCAATCACAATGCTTGCCAATGTGGCCAAAATAGTGATTTATTTTTATCCACCTGCAGCCAACCTTCACAAATACAAATACCCGGTACAGCGACAATCTCATTGTCATACATCAATAGCGGCCATGTATCGCGTAACCATGGGGGCACACTATGCTCTTGGAATAATTTCACCAGCTTTTTACGCGACCTTTTCACAGGGATAAGAGTCATACCATCAGCCCTTACCTGTAGGTACATCCCCTCTTTGAAGGTAATGCCTGCATCAGCGATTTGTAACTCAAAAACGCCTTGAGAAAGACCATAGCGATGGCACTGCGCCGATAAAACGGGCCACGGCTGTGAAATTTGCTCCGCTTTTAGAATATACAAATGCTGTTTAAAGCGTCTAATATGATAATCACCAACGGGGCAATAACCCAAGCTATCTACCCTAGCATCAATTACCTCATTCAAGATCCTATTTAAAGCGTTTTTACTGACTGGACTTGCTGTTTGTTCACACACCCAAAAGCGTAGTAGCGAAATCGCTTTGCTTTTTTCAAGACTTTGCCATATCAGTAAATCCAACCGATCATCAGTTACTAAGGCGCGTAGATCTTGCGCCAAGTACTGATTGAGAAGCGCCCGCTCTTGCTCTATTAATTGCGCAGACACTGCCATTTGCTCGCAGGCTTTCGGCCAGTGTGCAATCAGTGGTGACAACACCTGCTTACGAATATAGTTACGATCATATTCTAAGCTTTGATTACTGGGGTCTTCTATCCAATGCACAGCATAGTGCTGCGCTAGTTGCTCCAGTGATGGACGACTAATGGATAACAAAGGGCGCAATAGATGGGCGTTACTGATAATTCTGTGACGAGGCATTGCACCGAGTCCTTTAGCACCCGCACCGCGCACTAGCCTAAACAGTATAGTTTCAGCCTGATCATTGGCATGATGCCCTAGTAGTAGACAATCACCTGCTACTAAAAACCGCTCGAAACATTGATAGCGAGCATCCCTGAGTAGCTGCTCCGAACTTCCTTTAGGGGAAATACTAAAACTGTGAAATTCAATATCACGCTGCTGACATTGTTGCGCGCAAAATTGCTGCCATTGCTCGGCACTTTGCTGTTGATTATGATTAACATGCACTGCAACGATTGCAGCTTTAGGAAGGAAGCGGTGTGCCAGCTCCAACGTTACCATTGAATCTAAACCACCGCTTAGTGCTATTACCCACCGTTTAACCTCAGTGCTATTGGAAAATTCTACACACTGGCGTTGAAACTCTTTAGTAATAGCCATAAAAACTGCTATTTAATCGTTTAGTCCGTAAGACATTAAACGATCATACCTCTTTTCTAAAAGTTCATCTTCTGACATTTGCGTCAGAGAATCGAGCGTATTGATCAACTGTGTTTTTAAGGTTTTAGCCAGCGCTAATGGATCGCGGTGCGCTCCACCTAGAGGCTCGTCAACCACCTTATCAACAAGCCCAAGTTCTAATAATCTATCTGAAGTAATACCCATCACTTTCGCTGCATCGGACGCTTTATCCGCACTTTTCCATAAAATAGAGGCACAACCCTCTGGAGAAATGACCGAGTAAGTTGCATATTGCAACATCATTAATTTGTCACATACACCGACAGCAAGTGCACCACCTGAACCACCTTCACCGATAACGGTAGAGATGATAGGGGTTTTTAAATTAGACATTTTAGCAAGGTTAAAAGCGATAGCCTCTGACTGACCACGCTCTTCAGCTCCAATACCTGGATAGGCACCGGGAGTATCAATAAAGGTAATGATTGGCATTTTAAAACGCTCAGCCATTTCCATTACACGCAACGCTTTACGGTACCCTTCAGGCCTTGGCATACCAAAATTACGTTTTACTTTCTCTTTAACATCACGACCTTTTTGATGACCGATAACAACTACCGGGCGACCCTCAAGACGCGCCATACCGCAAACCAGTGCTGCATCATCAGCATAGTGACGATCACCATGAATTTCTTCAAAATCTTCAAATAGGTATTCGATATAATCTAGCGTATAAGGACGCTGCGGGTGACGCGCTATTTGCTGTACTTGCCAAGCAGACAAGTCGTTGAATATAGACTGTGTCAAAGTTTTACTTTTATCTTCTAGTTTGGCGAGTTCATCAGCGATGTTGATTTCCGTGTTTTCACCAACAAGTCTTAACTCTTCAATCTTAGTTTCAAGTTTCGCAATAGGTTGCTCAAACTCTAAATAATTAGGATTCATCTGCTTGTTTTCCGCTTCATATCAAATTAACGGCCAATTTTACCGTTGTGTTGCAAAGATGACTAGTGCAAGCTGCTTGTTTTCAGCCTTATCTTAGTCACTCTACTCCAAATACATGTTTTCGAGTCATTTATCAGTTGAGTATTTTTATAAAAAACACGCATCTGTTACAAATATTTTACTTTTACCGAATTTTCGCTAAACAGTTCACTTAAAGCAATGAGCAAATCATCACTTGCTTCTACTGACCACTGTTCACCTAAAGCGATCAAACCTGACGCATCAGTCATTTGATAATTAAGCGCCAAAGTTAAGCCTTGCGGAGTCTGATACTGCGTTAATAATTTGGTCACTTGTGCGAGTTTGCGTCCCTTAAAATCTTTTTGGGTGCACTTTACTTGAATAGATTGCGCATACATAGCTCGCGCTTGAGGAATACTGATAAGGCGATTAGCCCGCACTTTCAAACCACCAGAGTAGTCATCATTAGATATTTCGCCCTCCATGATAACAACGGTATCTTTTTTAATGATGTCTCTAAATTGCTCGTAAACATCACCAAACAAAGTCACTTCAATGCGCGCAGAGCGATCATCTAATGTGACAAAACACAGATTATCACCCTTTTTAGTTTTCATTACTCGCTGTTCAACAATCAAACCCGCTATCTTTTGAATAGCCCCCCTAGCAGGTGCAACTTCACTGATTTTTTTACTGATAAAGTTTTTAAGCTCTGCCTCATACTCATCTATCGGGTGTCCCGTTAAATAAAGCCCTAAAGTTTCTAACTCACCATTTAAGCGCTCTTTATCGGTCCAATTGCGGACATTGAGATTTTCTTCAAAAGGATCACGGGTTTGTTCTTGATCATCGTTACCAAAAAGATCAAACATACCTGCACTTTGATTGTGCGCACTTTGATCAGCGGCTTTTAAAGCATCGCTGATCGAGGCCATCATCACTGCTCGACTAGGCCCTAAATCATCCATAGCTCCGCAGCGAATGAGCCCTTCCATTACGCGCTTGTTGAGCTTCTTGGCCCCGACGCGCTCACAGAATTCATACATATCGACAAACTTGCCTTGGCCATCATTACGCGCGGCAATAATCGCTTCTATAGGACCTTCTCCAACACCTTTAATCGCTCCTAAGCCATAGATAATGGTACCTGTATCATCAACTGTGAATTTGTAATCACCCGTTTGCACGCTGGGCAGTGCTGGGGGTATCCCCATTTTGCGACATTCTTCAACAAATATAACGACTTTTTCGGTGGTCTGCATATCCGCTGACATAACCGCAGCCATAAAAGGTGCTGGGTAGTGTGTTTTTAGCCAAGCGGTTTGATAAGAGACTAAAGCGTAAGCCGCTGAGTGGGATTTATTGAAACCGTAGCCTGCAAATTTCTCAACTAAGTCGAAGATATTACCGGCCAGTTTTCGATCAATTTCACGCTCTTCGCAGCCATCCAAAAAGGCGCCACGCATTTTTGCCATTTCTTCAGGTTTCTTTTTACCCATAGCACGACGCAACATATCAGCGCCGCCCAGTGTAAACCCTGCCATCACCTGTGCGATTTGCATGATTTGTTCTTGGTACAAAATAATACCATAGGTGGGTTCCAATACTGGCTGTAGCATATCTAGCTGATAATCTGCGTGTGGCCACGCCATTTCCGCTCGCCCATGCTTTCGATTGATAAAGTCATCAACCATGCCTGATTGCAAAGGCCCCGGTCTAAAGAGAGCAACTAATGCGATAATATCTTCAAAGCGACTGGGTAACAGTTTAGAGACTAAGTCTTTCATACCACTGGATTCAAGCTGGAAAACCGCGGTGGTCTCAGCCGATTTTAACAAGTCAAACGTCGCTGGATCCTCAAGGTGAATCAAGGCAATATCTAAATCTTCTTCTCCGGCTTTACTGCGTTGCGCATTAATCGTTTTTAACGCCCAATCGATAATTGTTAAGGTGCGCAAACCTAAGAAATCGAACTTAACCAGCCCCGCTTCCTCGACATCGTTTTTATCAAACTGAGTCACAAGACCTTGGCCTTCTGAGTCGCACAAGGTGGCCGAAAAATCAGTCAGCTTGGTTGGAGCGATCACCACACCACCGGCGTGTTTACCAGTACCTCGCACAGTACCCTCAAGTTTAAGAGCCATTTCCATGATCTCTTGAGCTTCTTCACTCCCCTTAACAAACTCTGCCATGGCAGGCTCTATTTCTAAGGCTTTTGAGAGCGTGATCCCCACTTCAAAAGGTATCAGTTTCGAGAGCTTATCAGCGAGACCAAAAGGCTTACCTTGTACTCGCGCCACATCTCGCACTACCGCTTTTGCTGCCATGGTGCCGAAAGTGACTATTTGTGATACCGCATCTCGTCCATAAGTTCGTGCCACATAATCGATAACTTTATCGCGATTATCCATACAAAAATCGATATCAAAGTCTGGCATTGAGACACGCTCTGGATTAAGAAAGCGTTCAAACAGCAAGTCGTATTCTAGTGGATCCAAATCGGTTATTTTTTGTGCGTAGGCTATCAGTGAGCCCGCTCCCGAACCACGTCCGGGCCCCACAGGAATATCGTTATCTTTACCCCATTTGATAAAGTCCATTACGATTAAGAAATAACCGGGAAAACCCATCTGAATGATAATTTCTAGTTCGAACTCTAGCCTTTCATAATATAGCGCACGCTTGGCATCAAACTCCGGGTCTGCTTTATCTAGAATAACCGCCAAGCGCTCTTCTAAACCTTTTTCAGAGACATCTCTGAAATACTCATCCATTGTCATGCCATCGGGGATCGGATACTTAGGTAAATAATATGTCCCTAAATCCAGTTCAATGTTGCAACGCTTAGCAATATGTAGAGTATTCTCCAACGCGCTTGGGATATCAGAAAAAAGTTCACACATCTCTTCACTGGTGCGAAAGTACTGTTGTTCTGAATAGTCTCTTGGTCTTTTTGGGTCGTCTAACACTCTTGATTGATTGATACATACACGTGCTTCATGTGCATCAAAATCAGAAGCTTTTACAAACATGACATCGTTGGTTGCTACTACCGGACAGCCAACTTTTTCGGCCAAATTGACACTGCGCTCTATCAGCTCATTCTCACCAGCACGACCCGTGCGCTGCAGCTCAATATAGAAACGATCAGGGTAGTTTTCCATCCATTCTAACAATAGCGCTTCTGCATTATCATTGTCTGATAACAGTGCTTTACCTACATCACCTTTGCCGGCACCAGAGAGCACAATCAACCCTGCAGTTTTCTCAAACAACCATTCTTTCTTAACGATCACTTTATCTAATATAAAGTTCTGGCCCTGCTCATAACCTAAAGAGATCAACTCCATTAAATTACGATAACCCAACGCATCTTGAGCAAGTAATGTGAGGGCAAACGGCTCTTTTGAATTAGCTTCATCGAGCACAATAATGTCAGCGCCACAGATCGGTTTAATACCGGCACCTGTCGCAGCCTTATAGAACTTCACCAAACCAAATAAATTCATATGATCGGCAACAGTCACGGCCGGCATCTGCGCCTCTTTGGCGGCACCTACTAATGCTTTAATTTGACAGAGCCCGTCCACCACTGAATATTCAGTATGTGTTCTTAGATGGACAAATGATTGAGACATAAATATTATTTCCGTGCTGTTAACTGGTATTACATATGAATGATTTTTTTTGCTTCGAACTGCGCTTTATTGATGCTTACAACAGCGCTTTTACAGGCTTAAAGCTTTTACGGTACTGTGGTATTAGGCCATGCATTTGCAACGCTTGCATATGATCTTTGGTTGGATATCCTTTGTGCCTATCAAAGCCGTATTGGGGATGTTCTATATGCAGTTGTTTCATTTCTGCATCTCTTATAACCTTGGCTACAATGGAAGCGGCACTGATTGCCGCAACTTTTGCATCGCCTTTCACAACCGCTTCACAAGGAAAGTCTATATCTGGACAGCGATTACCATCGACCAATACGAATTCTGGAGCTATGTCTAAACCATCGATAGAACGCTTCATGGCCAACATACTGGCATGAAGTATATTAATGTCATCGATCTCAGCGGGAGAGGCGCGGCCGACACAAACACACAATGCATTATCCATTATCTGCTGATATAGAAAGTCACGTTTCTTTTCACTGAGTTTTTTAGAGTCAGCTAAACCTGCTATTGGTTTTTTAGGATCTAAAATAACAGCGGCCGCTACCACATCCCCTACTAATGGTCCCCTGCCCACTTCATCACAGCCTGCTAACTTTTCAATCGCCTGAAATTTTTCTAAATCTTGCATCATTCTCTCTTATGGCAAACTTGCTGCTCTCATCAACAACCCCTTAGTAAGCTAGGGGATATTAAATCCTTGATGATGTAAGTTGGCCTAAGCCATCCTTAACAAATCACTCAGGAGCAGTATTTAGTAGATCCTCAATCGCCGTCGCTGCCAGCTCGCTAGCAGGTTGATCAAGCATTTCATGAATTTTTTTGAATGCCTGCTGTTGTTTGATACGTTGTTTATCGTCAAACAATGCTTTTTCCATTTGCTCACTCAACGCCTCTGGATTGGCATTTTTCTGTAACATCTCTGGCACTATTGCCGCATCAGCTAACAAATTAGGCAGTGATATGTATTTTGATTTTATCATTCGCGAGTATATCGCGTAGGTTATTGACGACATTTTATAAGCCACTACCATTGGCTTTCTAAGCAATGTCGCCTCTAGCGTTGCTGTGCCGGATGCAATAAGCACGGCATCACAGGCTGACATCGCATCCCTTGACTGCTTAAGTACCAGTTTTACTGGCAAATTGGGGTATTCTTGTAATAGGTTGTCAATCTCATTGTATCGATATTGATTGGCAGCAGGTAAGATAAATTTCAGCTGAGGATGCTTTATACTCAGTAATTGCGCACTCTCTAAAAACACCGGTAGTAAATACTTTGTTTCAGAACCTCGAGAGCCTGGCATCAATGCCACTAGTTTCTCATCTTTTTCAAAACCAAATGCTGTTTTGGCCAACTCTTGATCGTAACTATGCGCGATAATTTTAGCTAAAGGATGACCGACATACACTAAACGCTGCTTCGTTTGTTGGTAGTGCTTAGCTTCGAAAGGGAAAAGACAAAGCAATAAATCTACCGCTTCCTTTATCTTAAAAACTCGTTTTTGCTTCCAAGCCCAAACTGAAGGACTAACATAATGCGCCGTCAGTATACCTTTCTTTTTAAGCGCCAATTCAATATTTAAATTAAAATCAGGCGCGTCTATTCCAATAAAGATATCGGGTGGGGTACGAACGAAATCTGCGATCAAATCTTTGCGTAGTTTTAAGAGTGATGGCAATCTAGAAAGCACTTCAATCAACCCCATAACAGAGAGCTGCTCCATTGGCACTTTTGACTCAAATCCTTGAGCCATCATTAGCTCGCCGCCAATGCCGTAGAATTCTATATCCGAGTATCGAGTCTTTAGCGCTTCGATAATACCAGCACCTAAAATATCACCCGAGGCTTCTCCGGCGATAATAGCGACTCGCAGTTTAGCCACTAGCGGATAATACCCCTAGTTGATTGGTTCAATGAATCAATCAATACTTGAATTTCAGGGGTTTGAACGACCATTAAAGAGAGTTTATCAACGGCCTCTTCAAGGGTTAATTGTTGGCGAAATACAATCTTATAGGCGCGCTTAATATTCAGCACCGCTTCGCTGCTATACCCTAAACGCTTTAGACCTTCTGCATTAATACCATGAGGTTTTGCAGGGTTGCCATTGCTCATCACAAAAGCAGGTATATCTTTTAATATCACAGTGCCGGCACCACACATTACAAAAGCACCTATATGACAGAACTGATGGATAGCACTAAAGCCACCCAGGATGGCTCTATCACCTATGACAACATGCCCAGCAGCAGCACTGTTATTGGCCATTATTACGTCATTGCCAATAATACAATCATGAGCCACATGCACATTGACCATAAATAAATTACGGCTACCAATTTTAGTAATACTGTTATCTTGTACGGTGCCGCGATGAATGGTGCAACTCTCGCGAAAGACGTTGTCATCACCTATCTCTAGATAGGTTTTTTCACCTGCATACTTTTTATCTTGGCAATCCTCGCCAATAGAGCAAAACTGAAATATTTGATTGTTCTTACCAATTTTACAAGCGCCTTTTATCACCACGTGAGAGGCAATCTTGGTCCCTTTATCAATAGTGACATCCGGGCCAATAATGGTCCAAGGGCCCACACTCACGCCATCGGCGATAACTGCAGATGGATCTATAATGGCACTTGGGTGTATCAGGGTACTATTTTCTATCAAGCTTTTTTCCTAGCGATCTGCACAGAGGATAGTAGCGGAACTGACCACTTTACCATCGACTTCTGCTCTTACTTCAAACTTCCAAATCCCGCGTTTTTCCGAGAGAATCTGGGCAAATAATTCTAGCTTATCTCCGGGAACTACCGGCTTCTTAAACCTAAGTTTATCAGAGCCTACAAAGTAGTACATTGAACCATCTTGTGGCGTTTTACCCATGGTTTTAAAACCGAGAATACCGGCAGCCTGCGCCATAGCTTCAACAATCAAAACACCTGGCATCACCGGCTGATCAGGAAAGTGGCCGTTAAAAAACGGTTCGTTAATGGTGACATTTTTGTAGGCAACAATAGATTCTCCTTCAGTGAGCTCAACCACTCTATCAACCAATAAAAACGGGTAGCGGTGGGGTAAATACTCTCTGATTTGATTAACATCCATCATTATTTTTTGCCTATTATCCTTTCGACGAAAGCTTTTGCATTTCGTTCTCTAAACTTTTTACTCTTTTGACTAAAGCGTCTAATGCGCGAAACCTGACCACATTGCGCTTCCAGCTTTGATGCTTCTCAATACCGGTACCTGATGAGTAAACACCGGCTTCTTTAATTGAGCGACTCACTAAACTCATAGCGGTAACATGCGTGTTCGCAGTGATTTCCAAATGACCTGTGACACCGCTCAAACCGGCAATAGTACAGTTTTCTCCAATGCGAGTACTGCCTGCTATCGCACTACAGCCAGCAATAGCGGTATGATCACCTAAGTGCACATTATGGGCTATCTGCACTTGGTTATCTAATTTTACACCATCGCCAATAATAGTATCAGCTATTGCCCCGCGATCAACAGTGGTGCCCGCGCCTATCTCAACATCGCTGCCGACTTGCACACCACCTAACTGGTAAATTTTCTGCCATCCTTGGGTCGTTTTAGCAAAACCAAAACCGTCAGCACCAATGACAGCACTAGAGTGCACAATACAGCGCTGGCCCATGTGCACATTGTCATAAATACTGACATTGGCTTCGATACGCGTACCACTGGCAATGGAACAATTGTCTGCAATAACTGTATTCGCACCTATGTAGCAATGCTCAGCAATAGTGGTATTCTCACCGATCACCACTCCAGAGCATATCTGCGCTGATGGGGAGACTTGAGCGGTTCTAGCGATACTGGTATTTTTTGCAATCCCTTTTACTAGCGGTGGGCGCCAGTCAAACCATTCACTGATTTTAGCAAATGCAAGGTAGGGATTATCGACAATGATCGCAGTGTTTTTGACGAATTGACTCTGCTCTTTTGTCACCAGAACAGCACAAGCTTCACTTTTCTTTAATTGCTCTAAAAATTTGGCTTGCGCACAAAAAGTAATCTGGCCTGCCCCTGCGCTATCCAATGGCGCCAACTTGACGATATTCAAGCTGGCATCCCCGT
>Ga0209292_1001977_pt1 | contig 24315 bp, 17 predicted proteins | sample GOMGulsemesocosm_2_FD_184634 | JGI IMG/M metagenome (GOLD analysis project Ga0209292, IMG submission 184634) | Methane-oxidizing microbial communities from mesocosms in the Gulf of Mexico - GOM9C Gulf of Mexico (SPAdes) (version 2) | ecosystem: Environmental > Aquatic > Marine > Cold seeps... | reverse complement strand
TGTAAATTTGGATTAGGACGCACGTATTTACCTGTGCCTAAAATTTCTTCTGCTTCAGGCATGCGATAGGCGAGTTCATAAGAACTTTTGATTAACCAATTTTCATGTAATTGATAACTCAACGAGGTGCCGTAACCAGCCTCACTTAAATCGACTTCACTTTTAACATTTTGAAGATTGTAGTCTATCGATTGTTCGGCATTTATTTCACCTTGATAAGCATAGTGTTTGGCAAATAGACTCCACTGAAGATCACCTTGTAAAGCATTGCTATCAAATGATACGCCGGTAATCGCCTTGCGTATCCAGTTCGGTAAACTAAATACGGTATTGTTGAGGTTAACGGAGTCGTAACCTGTTTTTTCTAAGTAATTGTGGCTATGACTGACATTGATACTGCTATCTTGAGTCAATTGGTATTGTGCTGAGATATTGGCGCGAAAAACGTCATCGGTCACAGTGAACAGTGACTTTGTACCTAATTCTCCCTGTAACTCATCAGCTTTAACTATGTAATTACCAAGCCAGTCGTAATCTCTGTTGTACGTATCATCAATGATATCTTCGCTTTTACCGGTAAGTACATAAGCGGATACGGCTAAAGCGTTGAACTGTTTTTTATAAATGGCAGAAAGTAATTGAGTACTATTTTCGCTGTTTAATTTGCCAAAAACACGGTTAATTGAGGTTGTTGTATGTTGTTCGTTATTTTTGTTTTTAGCAAAAGTTATTGCCATAGACAACTCATCGGCATAGGACTTGTTGATCAATCCAAATTTCACATTGGCCATACCTGATGAGTATTCATCATTAAAACGTTTGGCGCTCATGGTGCCAGTGACATTACCAAGCTCGTCAGTGCTGTTAACATTGTTCATGCGGTAATCGTTATCTGAATGTTCAACACTGCTCGAAAAACGAATAAAGGCATCATTGCTAAAAATTTTCTGGGTAAATATATTGGCTTTATGGGTGTTAAACGAACCATATGTATAAGAAAGGTCGAGTAAATCTTGATCAAGCGCAGGGGTGATAACATTAATGGCACCACCTAAAGCATCCGCACCAAGGGAAACAGGCACTACGCCTTTATATACCTGAATTTGCTCAACTAAGTTACTAGGAAATGATAAGGCTGAGCCAAAGTCTTCCATCGGAATACCATCAAAAAAATATCGAATTTGATTCCCCGAAAGCCCATTAAGAGACAAGTTAAACTCAGAGCCAATGCCGCCACTTTGTCGGACATTAATACCGGGAGAGTTAGCTAAAATTTGCATTAAGCTGTAATTAGAATTTTTAAATTCCTCAGTAAGTAACACATCAACTTTAAAGCCTGATGAAACAAGCGCTTTGGTAGAGTCTCGACCAACCACTTCAATTTTTTCTAACTGATCACTATGACTAACATTCATTTCGCGACTAACTTTTTGTACAGCACAAGCTGCACTATTTATCATAAGTAGGTTAAGTGAAAGAACGTAGCTTGCATGTATTAATACACGTGAGCCATGAGTGAGATTGTAGAAAAACAAGAAAACTCCAGTTACCCCTAATAGGAGTGGATAAAAATAGGTAAAGGGTTCCTTCTTGAATATCGGAACGCTAATGAGATCGATTATCATTTGTATTGTGTCGTGTGTCAATATGTAATCGATAAATTTACCCTTAAGTTGATGTGGCTTTTTGAAAAGAGATTTTTATGGAGGAGTAATGAATTGTTAAAATTTTGTGTACACATGTTGCTTTTGTTAATGTGATAATATAACATCTTCGAAATTGTTATATTATAACGTTATCGAGTGATGCATTTTATGAAGAAGTTGACATTGTTAGCGAGTGCTATTGCCCTTGCTATTTCAGGTACACAAGTATTAGCAGAGCAAATCACCGGCCAAGTTGCTAATGAAAATGGGCGAGTGCTTAGTGATGCCGTTGTGAAAGTAATGGGTACCAATAACGCCACTAAAACAGACTATGCTGGTACCTTTACACTTAACGTGAAACCAGGATCTTATGAATTACACATTACTGCACAGGCCTATGTTCATAAAAATATTATGGTCGCTGTAAGCGATGCGAAAAATGCTAACCTATCAATTAAATTAGACAAGTCAGCGATTGAAATTGTTGATGTGACTGCAACTCCTTTTCATAGCTCGAACATAGAGTCAGCTTTACCTATTACTGTGTTACACGGTGAATCATTAAGAATGCGCCAAGCCAATACCTTAGGTGACACCTTAGCTAAAGAGGTTGGCGTACACAGTAGCTTTCACGGTGGTGTTGCTTCTACGCCAATTATTCGTGGCTTAGATGGACCAAGAGTACTGATAACTCAAAATGGTTTAGATGCTGGTGATGCCTCACGTGTAGGCCCTGATCATGCCGTATCGACCGAAACCTCAACCAGTGAACGTATAGAGGTTTTACGCGGACCTGCAACATTATTTTATGGCAGCGGCGCTATTGGTGGTGTAGTGAATGTTGTTGATGAACGAGTGCCAACGAGTATTGAAACAAAGGGTGAATGGCAAGCTGAAGCAAACAGTGGCAATGGACAAGAGCAAGTCTCAGGTAGTCTAAATACAGGCATTGATAATGTTGCTTTTCATGTCGATGGCTTTTGGCGTGAAGCTGAAAATTATACTATTCCAGAAAAAAATGGTGTTGATGAAGTTGAGAACTCAGCCTCAGAATCAAAAGGTTTTACTTTAGGCACGAGTTATTTACTTGAGCAAGGTTTTGTTGGTTTGTCCTATCAAAATCTAGAGCAAGAATATGGCATACCTGGTCATAGTCATGGTGATGAAAATGTTGCCGTGTTTGCCGAATTAACTCAGCATCGTTGGCAATTACTCAGTGAGCTCCATTTAAATAATAATGTGATAAGGTCACTTAATACTAAGGTCGCTTACACTGATTATAAACATCATGAGGTTGAGTTAGGCATACCAGGCACAACGTTTAATAACGAATCATTAGAAGCTCGAGTTGAAATTTTACATCAAGACTTATGGGATTGGCGCGGTGGTTTCAGCGTACATTATAAAGAAAGTGATTTTACTGCGATTGGACTAGAAGCATTTACCCCACCCTCTACCACTGACTCTATAGCATTAGCCTGGATGGAAGAACGTCACTTTGGTAATTTCTTATTGCAATTAGGCACTCGTATTGAGCATACCGAAATTAGCGCCAATAAGGTCAGGTTACCTGATATTACCTTAATGGGCGGCCATGAAGCTGAACATAATGATGCACATGGTCGTCATGATGAAGTGACACGAAATTTTGAAGTGTCTCATGTCTTTAAGCCCGTGAGCTTTTCTGCCGGCTTAGTGTGGGATTTCACCGATGGCTACAATATAGGTTTGTCATTATCACAGTCCCAACGTGCGCCATCATCCTCTGAATTATTATCCTTTGGTCCACACATCGGCACGGGCACTTATGAAGTGGGTGCCTTATTTGAAAGGTTCGACGATGAACATCATGGCACGAGCATTGGCTTAACGGATGACAATATCGTTATGGAAACAGCCAATAATATTGATTTAAGTCTGCGTAAATTTAAAGGTGATTTTGGTTTTATCTTTAATGTATTTTATAACCAAATTGACGATTACTACTATCAAGAAAATACTGGTTTATCAGCTGGTGACGGCCACGGCCACAGTGGTCATGACCATGGCTCCCATGACGAAGTTTCGCACAGCTTACCGCTTTATATTTTTACCGCACAAGATGTCGAATTACACGGTATGGAAGTACAAGTGACTTGGCAGTTTGCTGATAACTTTACCTGGAAAGTTCAGGGGGATGTTATTCGAGCTCGTTTAACTTCGGGTGAAGAATTACCACGTACACCGCCAGCAAGATTAGCGACAGAATTGAGTTACCAAGGTGAGAGCATTTCAGCTGATTTATTTGTTCACCAAAATTTTGAACAAAGTCATGTTGCTGTCAACGAAACAACAACAGATGGTTATTTGATGGTGGATGCAAATATTAATTACCACTTTAACTTTGCTGATCAAGCGTTAGCCGTTTACCTCAAAGGCAGCAACTTAACGGATGAATATGCCAATGTTCATACCTCGTTCTTAAAAGATTTAACGCCACTGGCAGGACGATCTTTCGCGCTAGGAATTCGCGGATCGTTTTAATGACAGTAAGCATTTTACACCCATAATTTAGTATTTATTTAACAAGGATTATCATGAAAATTAATTCACTATCTAACATAGTGCTCGTTTGTGCTGCCTCGCTTTTAGTTGGCTGTAATACGAGTGAAACTAACATTACTGAAAAGGATCCTACAGTGGTAGCTGACGATCATGCTCATGATGAAGTTCTAGGCAAAGGCCGTCTTGCCATTGCTGAGTTAGACCAACCTGTTATGCACATTTATGATCTTGAAGATAATAGCCTGCTAGAAACCGTTAATTTAACTAACCCAGCGTCAGCAGTTTATGCAAGCCCTGAAAATCGTTATGCCGTTGCTATTCAAAAAGAACAAGGTGCGGTTGAGTTTGTTGATGGTGGATTATGGCAAGAATTACATGGTGATCATTATGATCAGCATGACGATGCGCCTGTTTTAGCTAGTTTCACTATTCAAGGGGTTAAACCTGCTCACTTTGTGCCTCGTGGGGAACAAGCAGCCCTCTTTTTTGATGGCAATGTAGAGACGGCTGAAAATGCGTCTTTACACTTATTAAGTGATGAAAGTATTGCCGCTGAAAAAATGATTGCCCATCATGACTTTACCACTAACATGCACGGTACTGCCGAAATTCGTGGTGAGTTTGTCTTAACCACCTTACGTGAGCCTGACGCTGAAGGCACGTTGCCTGGCCAAGTCGCGGTATTTGAATTACACGAAGATCACTTCCATCAAGAACAAGTGTTGGATGTTGCTTGCCCAGAGCTACATGGTAGCTTTCAAAATGAAGACCACATCATGTTTGCCTGTGAAGACGGTATTTTAAGCATTGCGCAACAAGGCTCAACTTTTACCGCCAATAAAATTGCTTACCCAGCAGGTGTGCCTGAAAGCGATAGAATTTATACCATTAAGGGCAGTGAGCACAGCACAACAATGTTAGGTTTAACACCTCGCGGTATTTTTGTGATTGATCCTGTGGCAAGTACCATTAGTCATTTTGAGCGCAGTGCAGAAGAGAATGCTTACTTCCCACGTTATGCTTTTGACGGTCACCATGAACATTTATTATTGCTAGACAGTAAAGGTGCATTAAATACTTATAGTGCTGAAAAAAATTGGCAACTTGAGCAGACTATTCAGGTCTTTGAAGGGCTAGCTGATGACGTTAGACCATTAATTGTTAGCTCAAAAGCCCAGGATCAAGTTTTTATCATTCATGAGCAAAGTGTAACTGAAATTGATTTACATGACGGCGTAGTTGTTGGCCATTTTGATTTAGACTTTTCACCAAGCAATGCTACTTGGTTAGGCGTTGGCGCCGAGGAAGAACACGAACACTAAAACAAACGATGCTCGCACATTTTGTTTGTTTCTTTTAGCCACATTCTATGTGGCTTTTTTTATAAAAAATAAATGCTTATGAAAAATATCAATTCCAATAAGTTTCTTCCTATTCAGCGAGAGCTAGCTTAATGGCCTTGGTATAAAGCTATCTAGATCATGTTTTTAATGATTACAACTTAATGATAATGATTTTTATTAACATGTGTTGTATTATGTTTACTTCAATAGAGAGGGAGTGTTCTTCGCTAGCGAACCCAATAGCTATCCCTTCCCTTAAAAAGCAACATGGAACTATCGTGTCTAACCTCATCGATTATGTAAACTTCTCTAACCCTCGTTGGCCTGTGTTTTCACGAGTTCTTGCCGCTACCTTTGGCGGTTATGCACTTGCAATCACAAGCTCATTATTAATAAGCCAGTTATTGCTACATGTCACTGGAAAATACCAAGCTATTCATATTGGTTTAATAGTAACCTTCCTTGTTTATGCTTGTGCAGCTATGTGGGTTTTTTCAGTAAAAACAGCTAAAAAGGCATGGATAGTCTTGCTGAATAGTATTTTTTTTTGCCTAGCAATGACTTGGCTATTAGGGAAAATTACAGGTGTGGCTAACTAATGAAAGATAACTTTAGACAATCAATGAAGTGGTTTCACACTTGGGTGGGGTTAATTGTCGGTTGGATCTTATTCTTCATGTTTTTAACGGGTACGCTAGGTTATTTTTATCAAGAAATCACCCGTTGGATGGAGCCTGAAAGACCTTTTATTGAGCATAACATCAGTAATGAACAATTACTTGATATTGCACAGGTCTACCTGAGTAAACACGCTCAAGACATTGAACAGTGGGATATCATGCTGCCAAACGCACGTGATCAAAATTTACGAGTTGGTTGGCGGAAACCAGCTGAGCCGGGGGAAAAAAGAGGAAAATATCAAAAAACGGTAATCGATGTCAATACCGGTGACAGTATTGAAAGTAGGGCAACGGGAGGTGGTAGATTACTGTATAGAATGCACTATCGTTTACATTACTTATCAACCAAAATCAGCTATTGGATCGTTGGATTTTGTTCCATGTTAATGTTGTTAGCTGTTATTACCGGCGTGGTTATTCATAAAAAAATATTCACTGATTTTTTTACCTTTAGAGCAAAAAAAGGTTTATTAGGTTGGCTAGATATTCACAATGTATTAAGTGTTATAGCTTTGCCATTTCACTTTATGATCACCTATAGCGGTTTACTATTCTTCCTTTTTACTTACATGGCATTAAGTAGCAACTTACAGATGAGTGATGAAGAATACAGTGAAATGCGCAAAGAGATATTTCCTCGAACCATTCACTTAGATAGCGCGAAGCAACCAAGAGACATGCTGGAAATTTCAAACCTCTATCAGCAGGTTAAAAAAACGTGGGGTGCTGATCAACTAAGCTATGTTGAAGTGTTTGCCGCCAATGACATTAATGCTCAGGCACGGTTTGTGCGTCATGAAACCGATATTACTTATAACCCCGCAGATGCGGTGATGGTTAACGCGATTACAGGCAAACTCATCTTACAAATACCTAAAGCGTATACCGTTACGGGCATGATTCATAATGGTTTCTTCTCTTTACATGAAGGACAATTTGCAGGACCCATCGCTCGATGGATTTATTTTTTCACCGGACTTATTGGTGCGGCGATGATTGCCTCGGGATTAATCCTTTGGACCACCAAACGTAAACCCAAACAAGTGAAACAGCTTAATGGCCCTGATTTTGGTTATCGATTGGTTGAGCAACTCAATATTGGCACAATAGTAGGTTTACCTATCGCTATTGCTATGTACTTTTATGCCAATCGTTTATTACCTCTAGACATGGTCAACCGGGTTAACTGGGAAGTAAATGTAATGTTTATTAGCTGGGCAATATTATTACTATACCCAGCTTTTAGACCCGCTGCTAAGGCGTGGCGAGAGCAGTTACAACTCGCGGCTTTGGTTTATATGACACTACCGCTAATTAACATTCTCACAACCGACAAACATATTATTAATAGTGTATTGCAGCAGGATTGGGCTCTTTTTACTTTTGATCTTACTTTGCTTGTTATTGGTGTTTGCTTTGCTTTTTCTGCGTATAAGTATAAAGCGCTAACACTTAATAAAAAAGTGACAAAAAGAAGGGTAAAACAAAGAGAAGTTACCACTGATGAAGGGCTTTTTACGGTACGACAAATGAATAAGGAAAATGCTTGATGTTTGTACTCACCAGTCTTAGCTTTTCAGCCATGGTACTCTTTTGTCTTGCCATGGATAAACACAGAAAGCAGGTGTTAGCACAAAAAACACCAACCATTATGGTACGATTTTTTAGGCCAACAGCTTGGTTAATACTTTTATTCACTACCTATTTAAGTGTTGGACAGTTTGGCTGGTCTATTGGTATAGCCGTTCTTTTTGGTGCATTAACCATAGCGTCACTATTATTAATCTTATTATTAACTTACCGAGCAAAAATAGTACCTCAAGTTGCTGTTGCTCTGTCCCTCTTAGTTAGTCTTTCTCTATTTAGTGGCTAAAATGATGTCCCAAACAAAGTAGCGAATTAGAATTATTTTCACAAAAACACTCTTTTTGAAATCGATTATTGACCATGATGTATTGCTAATTACCAAGTACTTGCATAAAGTCTGCGTCTAGATACCAGAGTGTGATTACTGAATAAGAAAGGAAGTGTTGTGGAGTTTGCTGGCTTAACGATTGAAATAGCATTATTTTTATTTACCATTGCGATAATTGCAGGGTTTCTTGACACCTTAGCAGGCGGAGGCGGTTTACTAACGCTGCCAGCCTTAATGATGAGTGGTATGCCGCCACTGGTCGCATTGGGTACTAACAAGTTACAATCATGCATGGGAACTGCAACTGCTAGCGTAATGATGTTGCGTGGTAGGCGAGTGCGTTGGCATCAAGTGAAGCACTTAATGTTATCTGCATTTATAGGCTCAGCAATAGGCACTGTTATTATTCAATTTGTTAATACTGATATGTTAACTGTTATCATCCCCATTGTTATCAGCATTATCGGCATCTACTTTTTAATCACACCAACAGTTGATGAAGATAACAAACCAGCTAAAGTCTCGCCTTCACGTTATAAAAACTTGGTTGTGCCAATCATTGGTTGTTATGACGGTATCTTTGGTCCAGGTACAGGGTCATTTTTTACCCTTGCCGGTAGAGCGCTGCGAGCCCAGAAGTTTCTTGAAGCAACCGCAATAGCAAAAACACTAAATTTTTCAACGAATATAGCCTCATTAATCGTTTTTTTGTTTGCGGGACAAGTTATCTGGTTGGTGGGTATCACTATGATGTTAGGGCAACTGATTGGCGCTTGGTTAGGTTCTCACTGTCTGTTTAAGATTCCAGTGAACTACCTACGTTACTTAGTGGTTATTATGTGTTTTGCTATGTTAGCTAAATATATGACGACTTAATTCAGTATTATAGCCAAGCATCTTCTTGTTGCTTGGGTATGGTTATTGAATATCTTTTAACTATAACTATAGAAATAGAACCAAGCGGGTATTAAAACCACTACTTCTGCCTTGTAAATCACAAGCTTCCGAGATAAAACTACAGCGGTCTAAATCTATCCAGCGATAGTTAAAGTTGATGTTAAATTTAGGTGTTAGCCACCAAGCTAAACCTACGGATAAAATAGAGGTGTCACCCGCATTTAATCCGCCATCACTACCGTCAAATATCGACCAACGTGTACTTACTTCTAGTGCGCCCCAGCCACCTTGATTAACACTACGGGCAACAAGTAACGGGGAGAAAGTGCCACTCTTTTTATTATATTCACGCATTTCTCCAGTAACCGTATATACAGCACTGACGTGATAACCAGACAACGCAGGATTTTGTAGGTAATCAGCTTTTATCTTATTCTCTGTGTACTCACCTATTAACCAGACGGGGCCTTTGCGCCACGATGCTTCAAGGTTGTAGGTAAGGCTAGAGTCTGCATCAATATCACCCGTATCAACAAAGGTAGGTGAAGAGTTGAATTCAGGCTCAGAGGCATATCTAAGCCCTTCTTTTGCATCGCTATAACGCAGACCAAAAGCTAAATGGATTAACTCATCTTCATTATCTGATAAGTAGGGTAACCAAGTGGTTCGACCTACTAATTGGCTGGAATTGTCATTGATGCCACCATCATCTTCAATCCAGTCATTAAAAATACCGCCTGCCCAAGTAAGCTTTTGGTTGAGGGCATTGCCACTGAGTACGGCACCGAAATTACGAGAAGGTAATAAGGCATCAGAAACTACGGTGCGCTCTTGCATGGGGAGAAATGTCATACCGATTAACCTTTCCATGGAGATAGGTTCTTTTTGTTTGCCTACACTTAACGTCGTGTTGTAAAAAGTTGGAATATCTAAACGCCAATCAAAAAAACTTACATTATCTGTGGTGTTGGTATCAAAGCCTTTATCAAAAGCATTGGTTGCACCACTGATCATATAAATCCAAGGTTTATCAAATTTTATTGCGCCTGCAATACCAAAGCGTAAACCACGAATGTCACCCCCATCATAACTTTCTAAGTCACCAACTTGCGCTAAACTGTCTTGATTTTGTGATTGCCAACCTTGCCTATCCATGGCAAGAGCACCAATGAGTACAGTAGAAAAATAATCATTATTAAATTTGATCCAATCAGCATCTTTATAATTACTTGGCAGGACAATTGGAGGAGGGGTGTAAGCTAGCCAACCCGTTCGCTTAGGCTTGTTACTTTTTTTCTTTTTTGACGCGGGAATATTACTTTCTCGTTTCAAATTATTGCGAATAATAACGCCGTCTTTAATTGCTAGTAGTATGTGTTTTTTAGTATCAAGTAAGGCTTCAATATTTTTATGAGGATTGGCATCTAAAATCATAAAATTAGCGATTTTTCCAGACTCTAATGAACCAAGGATGAAGCCACTTTGCGCATCAAAAATGATGTCAGTATTAGAAACGGCTACATCGTCTTGTGTGACTAGCTCAAACAATTTGTTGATAATTACTAGGTTAGCGGTTGTGCTCTTACCGTTATTCTCAGGGTCAACAAAGGTGACATTGTGAATGACAATTTTTTGTTCGACTTCTTTGGCTGATTCTGCAATCTCTTCTGCTGCTTGGCTATAACCGACAAGACTTAAATTTAGCACTGCTAACATTATGATTTTAGAAATCATCGAGAATTTTATCTTTTTAATTATCATCACATTCCTTTAGCAAGCTGGCAGGTATTCATTTTGAGCCGTAGTGATTTGTCTATGACTCAATGCACATATTTAGTTATATCGCTACGCGCATTCTTAAACCGTAGATCAATGTACTGCTGTCCATAGCATTTAATGCTGGGTTAGCTATATATTGAATATCAGCGGTAACTTCTAAATAATCAAGAGGTTTCATAATATAAAACACTTCGGTAGTGTATTGGTCGTCACTACCTGCAACTTGGCCCCAGTTCATAGCAACACCTAAGTTGTTTGACTCACCACCTAAACCGTAATAGCCAAAGCCAGCACTGATTGACTTTTCCATTAAGGTGCCAGCATCTTGAGAATAACCTGCTCGAACAAAAGGCAACCAATGACCCTCAATTAATCGTGAAGCGGAGAAGTTTATGCCATAACCCTTGGTAGAGCCTTGCACTTCACTTTCATCCGCATGCCAAAGGGTAGCGTGGATATTATCAACATAAATCTGCCCCTGGGATTTAGTCCAGCCGAGTTCTACACTTTTGAAATATTTATTATCACTGAAAAAGGTATCAAAACCATCAAGGATTTTAGTAGGATCAGAGTTCATATCCGCCAAACTAGCCACCATATAAAGCTCATCGGTAAGCATTATGCCACCAGCTGCACCTAACGTTGCATCCCCAGGTAAAGCCATAGTAGTAGTACCGGTACTAAAAGCGAAGTTCATAAAACCTGTCCACGGACTAGCCATGGCAAAAACATCAACAAAGTCGGTAACATCTAAAAAGCCAGCGACAACAGTGGCTTTACCATCCATAAATTTTTGTTTGTAATAAAGGTTAGTAAAACGAAAACCTTCATCGCTAAACGGTGGCGTAACGAGTCCTAAACCCCCTGTGCCAAACTCAAAATCTTTTACAGAAGTGTCGGTATAAGAATGTCGGTGTTCAACTTTCCATACAAGGCCGCCAGTTTGTTTAGTGCCGACTCCAATGGGGTTCCAGCTACCATAAAATCGAACCATACCACTGCCGGCATTATCATCAGAGACGGACATAACATTATTAGCACCAAGAATTACCGTGGAGTAATCGACACCCATACTGATATTGTTTTGCTCTAATTGAGTTTTAAAGCCAGGTTTTGATTTTTTGTTATCTTCAGAAATTTGATTATCGACCGCATCAGGGCTACCAAAGTTGGCACCTGTGTCTTTTGTTGAATCGCTTTCAACTGCGAAGGCTGAAGATGTTGCTAATAAGCTTGTGACGGTTAAGGCTAAAAATTTTTTTTGAAAGAACATTGTGACTCCGCACTGTGTTATAAAAGTAATATATTAAATTTTATTTATTTTGCCTACCAAGGTAGGGAGACTACTGGTGTCCAGGTGAACTTTAATAACCATTCAGGGCCAAAGTCATCGGGTTGAACGACAAAATATTGTACGTCGATGGCAAACTTATTAATCGCACCAGAATCACTCACTAACGTTTTAGACCAGCCGACACCAATAGGTAGCGTTAACTTTTGACCACTTTTAGCTTCGTGGTCGTAACTAATTATCGGGCCAGAGCCAATAGCTTCACCTTTACCTAGCGGAAAGGCATAAAAATACTGCATTGAAGTTTTACTATAATCACCCCGATTATCGTTATCTGAGACATCAACTTGATGATTTAATAAAGCGCCAATCACGCCCCATTTTTGTGCAGTACCAAAAAAAACTTCAGGACCGACTCGCCATTGCTCGCCTGAAATTAAACGATCACCTGTGGGCATTGTTCCTGCTATTCCCCAGCCAAAGATAGTTCCGTCTTTGCTGGTACCAGCATAAACTAAGTCATAGCCAACATCTCCTAATACCCAATCTTCATCTTCAAAGCCATTATCACCCCAAGTTGGTTGAGAAATAGATAAGGGGATGGCAGGTCTAAATAAGAGGTTTTTACCGCTGTCATTTAACTTAAATGGTACAGTCGGTTGGAATAAATACTGAGTCGTTTTTTGGTCCTTAGCACCGGGTAAGTCTCCGCTGTGCTGAAATATTTGTATGGACGAGGCTAAGCTGGCATTACTGTTGGCAGGGTTGGAAAGCTCAGCCGCCATTTCATCGGCTGATTTTTTAGGTTCAGCTTGCGAAAAAAAGGCAAGAAAACTAAGAGTACTGATTAACCCTATATTTTTTAACTTCATCATATCGCTCCTTAAATGCAGGGACTGCAGGTTTGCTGCCCAGAACAAATGTTGTTTTCATTAACGGGTATCTGCCCGAACTTATTGCGCATGCCACCAAGAGTTATGTTTAATAGCTTAGGCTTTTCATCTGTTTTATTGATACTAACCATCATGATATGGTCCATATATTCGCCATCGTCTGCTGGCGTGAATGCCCCACCGGTAGTACCTAATTGAATATAATCTTGGCCCAATCTTTTAGTGTAGTTGTAAGTATGAGTATGACCATTGAATACTGTGTACTCTCTACCTTTTAAGGCGCTTTCAATGTATGAGAAGCCTGTTTTAGTAGCTTGTTTCCATAGTGGCTTGTGCATCAAAATAAAAGTCCATTTAACATCGTTATTTTCTTGTAGAACCTTAGTAAAGTAATCTGCTTGTTTATTACGTATTTGCCCATATTTACGTTCAAATAATTTAGCGTATTTAGTATCAGAAAAATCAGCAGGGTTGTTTTTGTATACGGCAATACCATCAAGACGAATTTGAGCCATCTCACTAAAACGCTCATCAGGGTAATCTTCAGAGTCGAGCATTAAAAATAGAACGTCTTTATGGCGAATATGGTAATAACGTGGCGCGATATTCTCTTGCCACCAGGTGCGCATTACAAGGTTGGAAATGTCATGATTACCAACCACGGGGTAAAATGGAGTATTGGTTTTTGTTATGCGCTGCTCAAAAAACTGCCACTGCTTATTTAGTTTATTAATATCCTCAACGCCACCGTCAATTAAGTCGCCAATGCTCAGAATAAAATCAGGTTGTAATGCGGTTAAGCCTTCAACAGCAATATCGAATATAGCTTCTCTTTCACCACCGGTTAAATCACTGATGATGGCAAAACGTACTTTGTCATCTTGTGTAGTGATTTTAGGCAAAGCAGGTGATTTTCCATGACTTGAATAACTAATGAAGCCGATTAATGATGCCAAAATTATTAGTAAAACTACTTTCATTGTTACGTCCTTATAAGAGCGAGACCAAGTTAGGAATTGCAGTGATGCCCTAACTTGTCCTTGACCAGATTTTATAAAGTGTTTTTATAAAACTCACCATCTTTAACAATCACTTTAATATTTTTTTCAAAGTTAGCCACTATCGCTACATCTTTTACTGGGTTGCCATCAACCAATAATAAATCAGCATAAGCACCTTCTTTAATGACACCTAGCGGCCCTAATTTATATGGATTTTTAGTGCCTGATTTTGCCAGCCACTTTGCGGCTGAAGAGGTGTTTTGACGAAGTACTTCAACATTAGAGAACCAACGTTTTCTAACTACCATATCTGCAGCTGTTTTTTCGATAATGCCGTCTTGCCATAAATCGGCACCAGCGAAAGTATCAACTTTATGTTTAGCAATTAGCTTTAGCATATTATCAGCACCATCTCTTACTTGACGGCCCTTCTTAATATTTTCAGGGCCAAAGCCAGCAAGTTTTTCAGGTGCTTTAAATATTTCTACCGCAGCATATGGCTGAAGCGACATAACAGCCCCTAATTTTTTCATGCGTTTAACGGTTTTTTCAGTAATTAAGAAGCCATGTTCAATACAGCGACCACCAGCATCTAATACACGATTGACCGAAGTATCGGTATAAGCATGGGCACAAGCATAAGTACCAAAGTCAGCTGCAGCATCAACAACCGCCTTGATTTCATCTTCAGCCATTGTATCGGCATGTAAGGGATCAAAGTCAGATGCAACACCGCCACCAACCATGATTTTTATTTGTGATGCGCCATAACGCAATAAGGTTCTTACTGCAGCTCTTGCTTCAATTGGGCCAGTAATCACATTAGCGTCACCACGTTTTGAAAAGACATCTTCTTTGGGCTTTTCACTGTACATAGCAATATCGTTGTGACCTGAAATGGCGGTAATGGCACCACCACTAGAATAAACACGTGGACCTTTTAAATTGCCCTCTTTAAGATGTTTGGCAATACCTAAACTATTACCACCAACATCACGTACCGTGGTGTAACCCATATTCATGTAACGATCTAAGACACTCATCGCGAGTGCTCCAGATGCTTGAGCATCATAGTCAGTGCGCATTACCGCTACACCTTTTGAATACATTAAATGAGTATGCATATCTATAAGGCCGGGCATTAATGTTTTGCCTTTGCCATTAATGACAGTTGCTGTTTTATTGGCTTTAATTGTTTTGTTTGAAATACTTTTTATAAGGTTACCTTCAACCAAAACATTCATATTGTTTTTTAGTTTTTCATTAACACCATCAAAAACATTGACGTTAGTAAATAATATTTGCGTTGTAGCTGGCTCTGTAGCCCAAGTAGCAGTGATAAAACCAGTACTAAATACTAGCGTGCTAATTAATTTAGTGAATTTGTTCATGGTGTGTCCCTAATGAAATAAGTTCTGCTATTTAAATTGAAATAAAAAAGGCACTTACCTTGCGGCAAATACCTTATTTACTGATAAACGATTAATAGCTTATTACTGTGTTAACTAAATGATTAAAGTGTGTTCTTGTGCACTTGACCATTTTTCATAATTAACTTGAACTTAGATTTGTATTCATTCAATACATTAATGTTTTTAAGTGGGTTACCGTCAACTAAAATTAAATCAGCGTAAGCGCCTTTTTTAACAACACCTAAAGAGCCGTATTTGTACGGGTTCATACCGCCTGACCAGCTAAGAACTTCAGCAGCATTTGAAGTACCCATTTTCATAATTTGTAAAGGCTTAGCACCAACTTTACCCATCCACACCATATTGTCTGCTTGACGGTTGTTATACGCAGGACCAAACATATCACCACCAGTAACAATTAATAGGTCATGTTTAAGTGCCCATTTGAACATTTGTGTAGCACCCGCATTTACAGACTTTGCTTTTGCTTTTTGATCAGCACTAAAGAAAGTAATTGAATCTGGATCACCAAACGCTTCAAGTGACATTACTGCTTGAGCGGAAAGGGCTATACCTTCTTTTTTCATGCGTTTAATGGTTTTTTCTGACACTAAAAAGTTATGTTCAATTACACGTACACCAGCATCAATGGCGCGGTTTACACTACGGTCATGGTAAGCATGGACAGTTACATAGGTTCCGTAATCATTAGCTACTTCAACAGCTGTTTCAAACTCTTCAACTGAAAATTGTGTGGTGTGAATAGGATCGAATTCACTGGCAACTCCACCACCTGCCATTAATTTAAGGTGAGTAGCACCCGAACGTAAATTTTGACGGGCAGCTTTTCGTACTTCAGTTTTACCATCAACAATATAACCAAAGCCGTGGCGCTCTAAATCATCAACACGACCAGGGACATCATTAAAGCTACCAGTATCAGCATGACCACCGGTTTGGCTTAAAAAGCCACCAGCAGGAAAAATACGAGGGCCAACTAATAAGCCATTATTTACTGCTTTAGCAATACCTAAAACATTACAACCAACATCACGCGCGGTAGTAAAACCTTGATCAAGATATTGCACCATTGAATGAGCGGTACGGGCACCCATGGCCATTTGGTCATAGCCGTCACGACCGACTAACATACCTTCTTGCAAACATAAATGAGCATGCATATCAATCAAGCCAGGGATCATGGTTTTACCCTTGCCATCAATCACTTCAACATCAGCAGCTACTTTCAAACCAGTGCCTATTGATTTAATTAACTCACCTTCAATTAATACATCTTGGTTTTTACTTAAATTCTTAGAGGTACCATCCCAAACTTTAACGTTTTTAATTAAGGTTTGATCAGCAGCAAAGGCCGTAGAGGTAAGTGATACCGCAACAGCTGCGGTAATTATTACCTTGCTAATTGCTTTACTGATAAGTGTGCTTCTTAATTTCATTATTTATCCCTTAATAAAGTGTAATTATGTGCTAGTAATCGATGTTGCTTGTTAAAGTTATTATCTTTTGAGTGCCAACAGAATATTAATCATAGTCGAATATAAAAATAATACTGTTAATCCTCCCTGTTAAATCACTGAAAAATATATAAGATTCATCTGCATTGAGATTGTTATTTTAAGTTTAAATTTTTAACCTGTCTTGTCATTAAACGACAATAAAGGTAAATTATTATCGTTATCATTACCGTGTTAATTTTTGCTAAGTACAAATACAGGATGTTTTTGTGAATACCGATATTACCGTAGTAAAAGCTAGTCATTTATTGCCTTTCATCTCTTTTCTTGATGGAAAAGGTGCCCCCGTTGAACAATTGTTAAGTGAAGTTAACTTACATCGAGAGTTCTTTTCACATCCTGAAAATTTAGTGGCAGAAGCGCCATTTTGGGAATTTCTTGAGCTGGCAGCACAAAAACAAGACATTGCTGATTTAGGCTTTAAAGTGACTGAGCAGTTATCTATGGATAGTTTTGGTGTTTTTGGTGCTAAAATTATGCAGGCGACTACTTTAAATCAAGCACTCATTACCTTTATCGCAGATATGGGACAACAGTCAAACTGTCCGCCTTTTTGGTTAGAAGAAGGTGAGCAAGGGCTTTGGTTTTACCGGCTTGGAACCCAAGGAATGAAACGGGGCCATTGGGTGATTGAGCAACATGTTGTCAGTATGATGATTCAGCTAGTTAGGGGCTTTACCTCAAAGGGTTGGACTTCACCCTGTGTGCACCTACAAACACAGACACTAAAAGGTGCGGAAAATACCTCCTCGTTGAAAAATAGTCAGGTTATTATAAGTAAGCCTTATACTGGAATATTTATACCCATAGCCATATTAAAAAATAGGGCTGTCGATTATCAAAGCTCAAGCTCACAGCATGTAAATCCAATCAAAATATCTTCTGAAAATAGTTTAATCATTAGAAAAATAATTGATCAATCAAGCTTTAATCGAACCTGTAGTGCCGAGCAAACAGCACACGCTCTAGGCATGGATATTAGACAGATGCAGCGATTACTGAAACAAGAAAATGTTTCTTTTCGAGAGTTATCTGAGCAAGTTTTATTTGAACGTGCCAAAATCCTACTGAGTACAGTAGATAACTCTGTACTCGATATTGCTTTTGAATTGGGCTATTCCGATGCAGGTAATTTTTCTCGTGCCTTTAAGCGCTGGTCAGGTTTGAGCCCCACTTCTTTTAGAGGAAATCAGCAATAATACTTGTTGGTTGATATAGCTTTTGGTTTTTAAGGATAAATAAATGATATTCAAGCGTGTTTATCAGACTATTTTTTACCTGTCTTTTGCTGTTTTAATTTCAGCTTGCTCTATGTTGCCTACGGATTTTGAACAAGTCGACAGTCGCGCTTATACCAATACAGAACAAACTTGGCTTGGCAAAACCGCCAGAAATATTCAAATAGATAATACGGACCATTCAGCCATGTATTTAATTGGCGAAGGGACTGATGCCTTTTTAACGCGTATGGCACTACTTTCAAAAGCTGAGCGTTCGGTTGATGTACAGTATTTTATCTGGAAGGCTGACATTATTGGCAAATTACTGATGCAAAAAATGATAGAAGTTGCCGATAAAGGTGTTCGGGTTAGGCTGTTACTTGATGATTTAAACCTTAACCGAAAAACTAAGTCTATGCTCTTTGCCATGGATCAGCATGCGCAGATTGATGTGCGTATATATAATCCTTTTTCATCAGGCGGTTATAAAGCGCCAGCAGCATTAGCAGATACAGCTCGGATTAACCGGCGTATGCATAACAAATCATTTACCGTTGATAGCCAATACACCATAGTGGGTGGCCGAAATATTGAAAAAAACTACTTCTCAGCAAGCACAAGGAGCAATTATGCCGACCTTGATATTGTTGCTATAGGACCTGTTGTCGCTGAGGTAAATGAACAATTCGATATTTATTTTAACAGCCCTTTGGCGATACCAGGTTATATTTTTGATGAACATAAAAATCATCAAAAGCGTTTAGCACAGGTTAAACAAGAGTTGTCTGATTATGTGTTATCTGTTGAAGATTCAGATTACGCGCAAGATATAAGAAATTCGGCAATGTATAAACGGATTGAACTTGGTTTAGCTGGCGAGAGCGAGGATCAAATCTATCAAGGAAAAGCCCATGTTATTTATGATAGCCCTGATAAAACACTAGGGAAATCTGAACTTGAAACCACTTATTTAATTACCTTGTTACGCTCACATTCGGATAAAATTGAACATAGTCTCGAGCTCATTTCACCTTACTTTGTTCCTGGCGATACAGGCACAAAACACTTAGTTGGTCTTGTTAAACAAGGCATTAAAGTTAGGGTGATCACTAACTCACTTGCTTCAACTGATGGCATCATGGCGCAGTCGGGTTATGCAAGGCAGCGTTATAATTTACTCAAAGGCGGTGTTGAGTTATATGAACTCAAGCCAAAAGCTAAATCTAAGGCGAGTCGCTCATTAAGCCGTAGCGCTGAGGCTAAAAGTGCCTTGCACGCTAAAACCTATATCTTTGACCGTAATGAAGTTTATATTGGTTCATTTAATTTTGATCCGCGCTCAGCCAATATTAATACTGAGTTAGGCGTGGTCTGTGAAACGCCTGATATGGCGAAATATATTGCCACTGAGTTATTTGATAAAAATATAAAACAAGCAGCGTATCAGGTGACTTTGCAAAATGATGAAGTCGTTTGGCTAGATAAAGTGAATGGTGAAGTGATTATTCATGATGTACAACCAGAAACTAGCTGGTGGCGTCGTTTTAATTTAAACCTGTATTCTATCCTTCCCATTGAATCACAGCTCTAAAGCGAGCAATAAAATAGTTCCTTAATAATTATTGCATCATCTTGCCGATAGCCTGAGATAATTCAGGCTCACTGGCTAAAATAGGTTTTATTTTCTCACCGGGTAACCAAATAATATCTACCAATGAAGTCGCCTTAATACTATCGGCAGAAAACCCAGAGAGTAGTGATATGGCGCTCAGTGTTTCACCAACGCCTAGTACGCTGATAATTGTTTTTCCCTCTTGCTCTCGTCTTAACTCAACGGTACCTCGAGTGATTATACCTAATGCACAAAAGGCTTTGCCTGCTTTGGCTATTTCTTCGTTGGGGTTATAAATACTGTGCTGCATTATGTTGTTTACTTTGTCTTGCGCGCTTTTAGGTAAACTTTGCAACCAAACGAGTTGTTTTATTAACTGCTCCCCTGAAATTGAGCTTTCAATATTTGGCACTCTGTTAAGTGTCGACATGCGTTTTTCTACCGCCATGATCATGCGTTCAGCCTCGGGCTTATCAAGCACGGCTTGTTTAAGTTGCTGTGAAATAACGGCGCGTTCACGGTATAAAAGTAATCGACATGCAGAGTATGTTTCCAGACTATGAATAATTTCAGGAAAAGTCTCTCGCAAACTTGCGATATAACACAAGGTGGTTTGTTTGTTATCTTCCACCATGGCATGAACTTCATCTGCTGCTTTGGTGTTTGGCGCTAACTCGTCAATATGTGATTTAAGCTCGTTTTGAGCCTGAATAAAACCTCTGGCGACTTCATAACTCAATGACAAACGATTAAAACTTAATTTCAGAGCCAACTTTTTCATCGCTTTAATATTTTTTAAAGCGTTCAATAGTGCTGGTGTTTGCCATAAATTTTCAAGATCACTACGTGGTGCTATGGTGGGTGTGCCATCGAGCGCATGTTCAACTGAGGAGACGAGTTTGTTGGTCGCACCTTCCCCTAGTGTGCCGTGTTCAAATTGAGTCCAATAATGTTTGCGCTCAGTTTCCAGTAATCGTCGGCGATAGGCTGTGATTAATTCTTGCTCGCTCACTTGCTCTGTTTTAGTCTCAATACTAACCGCATGAATGCCGGAGATCTTCTTAACTTGTGGCCAATTTGCACCTTTTAAAAATTCATCAGCCATCATCTCAGGCAATATAGTTGATAAGGTTTTATTAACCTCGCCACTGGCTTTATCTACGGTGGCTTGTTTTGCTTCGGGTAAGCGATTTAGGGCTAATTTTTTTAATAACCAGCCCATACTGCCACCATTAATTAACATGGTGAGTACCACAATGCCAGCGCACAAAAACAGTACCTGATCGCCAATTTCTCGTGGAATTAACTCATTCTGGGCAACGGTTAATGCTAAAGCTAATGACACAGCACCACGTAAACCTCCCCATACTAATACAGTGGCTTTTTCACGAGTGATGCCTATACCAATACGTTTTAGTAATGGCATAAATAGCGCTACTGAAAAGCTACGAATAACTTGCAGGCTGATATACAAAATAATGAGAGAAAGCCACATTTGGCTGTTATCGAGTTGAACTCTGCCCGCAATGAGTGTGCCTACCAATAAAAAAATAACGGTATTGGCAATATGAGCCATCATCTCCCAAAAGTGATGTAAGAAACCACTGACCTCGGGTGATATTTTGGTACGTCCTAAACTGGCAAACATTAGCGCTAATACCACCACAGCAACCACACCCGAAACATGCAGTGCCTCGGCGACCATAAAAGCAAGGTAAGAGACAACGATAGACAGGGTAATTTCAATCATAGGATCGTTGAATACCCGGCCAATCCAATGGATAACTATTAAGCCAAATACTACACCGATAAAGCCACCTATAAATACTACTCGTAAGAAGTCCCAAGCAATACCTATTGGGTTTATACTCGCTTCATTAGGGCTTACCACCATAGAAAGAAATAACATGAAGAAGACAATGGCGGTGCCGTCGTTGAATAAAGACTCTCCTTCAATTAAGGTTTCAAGTCGCTTCCTTGAACTAAGCTCTTTGAGTAAAGCCACAACCGCAACGGGATCTGTTGCGCTGATCAGTGCGCCAAACATAAAACATAACGGCCAACTCCAGTCCCAAGGAAAGGCATACTTCGCTAATACTGCAGTTAGCAAGGTGGCTACCATTAAACCGGGCACTGCCAATAATGCTATTTGAGAAAAGATACGCCTAAATAAATGCACTTCCATGGCGAAGGCACTTTCGAAAATTAAAATAGGTAAAAATAGCCAGAGGATAAGATGAGGGTCAACTTCGGCAACCATCAATACTGTTTGATCCATTAATGGAATGTATTGATGAAAGATGCCGCTGCGTTGTATCAAACCAAGTGCCAGGCCAATAACCAGCAGTGCAACTGAATAGGGAATAGGGGTGTTTTTTAGTACATCGCGTGTGATAGCACCAATTATTAGCGATAACACCACAAATACCAGTACCAAAATGCCAGTTTCAAGAAGCATAATATTGACCTAGTAGTTAACAGGTGAACTGCTTAAGTATAGTAAAATTTACTGTGAAATCTTACCGAGCAGGAAATTAAGCCTTTAATTATTCAATGTTAAGTAAATAAAACCTAGTGTTAATAATATTTGACATTGGGTTGTCCTAATATTACTCTGTGTTAAGTTTATTTAACATTGGATGTAAGGGAAGGGAATTTATGATTTTTAAAAATAGTAACTTTAGTGAACAAGCAGCTTGGATTAGTCTAATTTTTACCGTATTTATAGCGATATTTTATACTCATGGTCTTAGTCAACTTGAAGGGGATTTTGATAGTAATGCGGAACCAATTGTTGGTTTATGGGGCAGCACAATTATCGCTAGCATTATTTTTGCTGTGGTTGCTTTTTCGTTGTTAGCCTTTATTAGAAAGTATAATGGCGATGATGAAGATATTTCTTTGACTGATGAAAGAGATGAAGTGATTGAAACTAAAGCGAGTACTTGGGCTTACTATAACCTTAGCTTTTGCATTATGGTCATGATTATTCATATATTTTGCCAAGGTGTTATTAGCAACTACCCATTTTTTCCTAATGTGCCACCGCTGGATTTTTTAATTCATGGGTTGATGTATTCTGGTATTTTTGTTGAGTTTGTTTTACGCGCAACACAAATTTACCGTTACCATACGCAAGCTTAGTTAACACTAACTGTTAAAGGTAAAAATTAAAGATAAGAGTTAAGGTGAACGTTATGAGTAAAAAACCAAAAGGTATTATTAGCAATCAGCTGAGAAAGAAACGCTTTGAAAAAGGTGAAATGACGCAACAAGAATTAGCTAAAGCGCTAGGTGTAACCCGTCAAACCATTGCAGCAATTGAAGCAGGTAAGTACTCACCCTCACTGGAGGTTGCTTTTTGTTTGACAGATATATTTGATACACCGCTTGATGAACTATTTCAGTGGCAAGCAAATGAGAGTGAAACTAATAAAGAGTAAACTTACCTTAGTAGTTAAACCCATCAAAGAAGTGATGTTGTTCAAGCACTCGAAAGCATGCATCTTGATTGGTAACGGTTATATACTATTCCATCGGCTCAGGAGCCTATTGTGGTTAGAGAAAAGTTAATAAATATAGACGGCCAACCAAGTTTTGGTTTATTTCCAGACGGCATTAATGTCATTAACCACATGGACTATGACCTTCGTAATACCATGGATAAAAAACTCGGTAAGTTTTCGAAATACCTTAAATTCAATCAGTTTCAATTTGTTGGCATTACCAGCCCTGAACTGATAGTTGGTATTGCTATTGTTGACCTAAAATTTGCCAGCAACTGCTTTGTATATGCCTATGAACCTAAAACAAATCGCTTTGAAGAATTTAGTTTTATACAGCCTCTTGCTATTAATACTCAAATTGGTTTACAGCCTAATAATAGCGAAGCGACTTTTCAAAAAGGCCAGAACAAAATTAGCATAAGCGCCACGGCAACGCCGCGTTTGAGAACCATCTCTGTTGCGCTGAAATCAGGCTTTAAAGTAGATGCCGTTATTGATGAGTCGACTAACTTTAAACCTCTGGCACTATGTGCTCGTGCGGGTTATACCGGTTGGGTCTATACCCAAAAAGCTACTGCGCTAGCTTGTAGTGGCAGCGTGCAGTGGGCTGATAGAAAATATGATATAGAAAGCATTGGCGCTCTCGCCTCTGTTGATTGGAGTGCAGGTTACATGCGCCGCGAAACCTCATGGAACTGGGCAAGTTTATCGTGCCAATTACCCGGTGGTCGTTGTTTAGGTTTCAATCTCGCTGCAGGCGTTAATGAAACAGCTTTTACCGAAAATGGCTTATGGCTAGAGGGTAAGTTACATAAAGTTGATATGGTCGATTTTCAATTTAATCGCTATGACTCAAAACAAGCTTGGGTGTTACATTCTAACGACGGCATCATTAATCTTCGCTTTGAACCTGCAGGTCAACGCAAGGAAAAAATGAACTTGATAGTCGCTGCTTCAAATTTCACTCAACATTTTGGTCAATTTTATGGTGATATCATCTTAAATGGTGAAACAATTCACTTAGATGGTACTTGGGGGTTT
>Ga0209292_1001976_pt1 | contig 24326 bp, 18 predicted proteins | sample GOMGulsemesocosm_2_FD_184634 | JGI IMG/M metagenome (GOLD analysis project Ga0209292, IMG submission 184634) | Methane-oxidizing microbial communities from mesocosms in the Gulf of Mexico - GOM9C Gulf of Mexico (SPAdes) (version 2) | ecosystem: Environmental > Aquatic > Marine > Cold seeps... | reverse complement strand
ATTTTTTCTCCTAACAGTTATCCAATTGAATGCAACTAAAACGGGGATTACAACCAATCGTCACACACATCTAGTTAACTTGTTGTATTTAAATGAAAGATAAAGCCAGACTCAGTTAAAGACAACAGAGCCATAGCCATTGGTTTTATTGCGAGCATAAAAAAACGCCGACAATTGTCGGCGTTTTTGTTTAGGCACTAAAGAAGCTTAATTAAATTAAGCTTCTTTAGTCGCCAAGAACTCGTCGTAAGTACCGCGGAAATCATTAATGCCCTGTGGGGTGATTTCTAAAATACGGGTTGCGATTGACGAAACAAACTCACGGTCATGAGAAACGAAGAACATGGTGCCAGCGTAGTTCGCTAGTGCCAAGTTTAGTGCTTCGATTGATTCCATATCCATGTGGTTAGTTGGCTCATCCATTAGCAATACGTTCGGGCTATGCATCATGATTTTACCAAGTAACATCCGGCCTTGCTCACCACCAGAAATTACTTTAACTGACTTACCGATGTCATTTTGCGAGAACAACAGACGACCTAAAATGCTGCGAACTGCTTGCTCGTCGTCACCTTCGTGCATCCATTGAGCCATCCAGTCGAATAAACTTAGGTCACTTTCAAATTCGTCTGAGTGATCCTGTGCGTAATAACCAAGGTTCGCGTTGTCAGACCATTTCATTTCGCCCGATGTTGGGGCCAAATCACGTTGTAAAATACGTAATAGGGTAGTTTTACCCACACCGTTTTGACCGATAATTGCCACACGCTCACCAACTTCGGTGATCATGTCGAAATCTTTAAAGATGTGGTTGTCGTCAAATGACTTGCTTAAACCTTCAACGGTAATCGCATTACGGTATAACTGTTTTTCTTGCTCAAAACGGATATACGGCGTTTGACGGCTAGACGCTTTAACATCAGCTAGCTGAATTTTGTCAATTTGCTTAGCACGTGACGTTGCCTGTTTTGCTTTAGAAGCATTGGCAGAGAAACGGCTAACAAATGATTGCAGTTCAGCAATTTGTGCTTTCTTCTTAGCATTGTCAGACATTAGCTGTTCGCGTGACTGATGGGCCGCAGTCATATATTCGTCATAGTTACCTGGGAATAATGACATTTCGCCGTAATCAAGGTCAGCCATGTGAGTACATACTGAGTTTAAGAAATGGCGATCGTGCGAAATAATAACCATGGTAGATTTACGTTCGTTAAGCACGTTTTCTAACCATTGAATGGTGTCGATGTCCAAGTTGTTGGTTGGTTCGTCAAGCAGTAGAATTTCTGGATCTGAGAATAATGCTTGAGCAAGTAAAACACGTAGTTTCCAACCCGGTGCAACTTCAGACATTGGGCCATAATGAAGTGCTTCTTCAATGCCTAGGCCTAATAACATTTCACCGGCGCGCGCTTCAGCGCTGTAACCGTCCATTTCTGCAAATTCTGTTTCTAAATCAGCAACGCGCATACCATCGCTATCGCTCATTTCTGGTAAAGAGTAAATGCGGTCACGTTCTTCTTTAACGGTCCACATTTCTTTGTGGCCCATGATCACAGTATCGATAACTGAAAATTCTTCAAACGCGAACTGATCCTGGCCTAATACGCCTAAACGCTCGCCGGTATCGATAGACACGTTGCCAGAAGATGGCGTTAGCTTGCCGGTTAAGATCTTCATAAACGTTGATTTACCACAACCGTTTGCGCCGATAAGACCATAACGATTACCGTTACCAAATTTAACCGAAATGTTCTCAAACAACGGCTTAGCGCCAAATTGCATCGTGATGTTAGCTGTAGAAATCAATGTAATTTACTCTTAAGTGATTTAATAAAGTTCAGGCGATTTTCGTTACGCGAGGCGCAAGGTTAAAATCCCTAAAAAAGCGGCATATTTTAACCGTTTGGTCAGCTAATTACTATCTTTGATTTGTTCGATGTCGTCGCTGTGTGACATGGTACTGCTATCAACTGGCGTTGATGACAAGATGATAGCGGCCAAAACTAAATTAACGCATTATTTAATTAGCTAATTGGGGGAATTAGTCAAAAGCAGGGTTAACTGCTCAACTTGTTGCGTTAACTGATCAACGCGAAGCGCTAGTTCGTCAATCCGTTGGTCGGTATCAGCCTGAGATTTTGGCGCAAGCTCGGTGGTGCTAGTGGGCAGTTGTGCTGGTAATAATTGTTCCGGCACGCTTTGCTCACTAAAGAGCTGAGCATAACGAGACTCACGCTTGCCGGGTTCGCGCTCGAGTTTAGCGACTAATTGCCCCTCGCTGTGATCACTTAAGCTGCTTAGTGCCGCTTCGACTTCGTCAACATTAGTAAAGTCAGCTAAGCGGTTAGAACGAGTTCTTAACTCGCCCGGAGTTTGCGGGCCGCGCAATAGCAATAGACAGATAATAGCGCGCTGCTGAGGTGTAAACTGCAAGCTGCCAAATTCGGTGTTACAAAAACGGTGCTTGTATTTAATGATCCGACTACCAAAACCGGTTTGCTCACCAACCAAGTGCAGGGCGGTTAATTGGTCTAACAGATCTTGAACTTCTGATTCGGTTAGATCCATCACGGGTTCGCGGCTACTTTTTTGATTGCAAGCATTGGTCAGGCTATTAAGCGATAAGGGATAGTGATCTGGGGTGGTTGTTTCTTTTTCTAGTAATACCCCAATCACTCGAGATTGCTCGGCGGTTAGTTTGAACATTATTTTAATCTCCTTATCTTACAAATTATTATCCTAACCTATTTACCTTGGTCGGTCATTGACTTGTTGTTAATAACCTTAATTATTAGGCTTTTAGCCATGAAATTTAACTGACCAGCTATCAAATAATGAATAAGCAACCAACCACATGATCAAGCCAATGATTACATCAATGCTTTGCTTCACTTTAGGGCGGCTGAGGTAAACCGAGAGCTTGGCAGCGCCAATCGCCAAGCAATAAAACCACACCACTGACGCTGACATCAGCCCGAGCACAAAGTAGACCTTGGCCGACCCATGGTATTGACTGCTGACACTACCAAGCACCATCACCGTGTCGATGTAGACATGAGGGTTGAGGAAAGTAACCAGCAAACTGGTAATAAGCACATATTTTAATGACTTTTTCTTGGCCGCTTGGTTTACATCTGCGTTGTTTAGCGTAAATGCTTGCTTAAATGACATTGAGCCATAGGCCAGTAAAAACAAAATGCCCGCCCACGTTAGGGCACTATACATCAGATCGCTGGTATTCATTAACGTACCGCTGGCAATGACACCCAAACCGATTAAGGATATGTCGTAGATAGCGAATAAGGTCGCGGTGGTTAAATGAAAATTACGATTAATGCCGTTATTTAAGATCATCGAGTTTTGCGCGCCAATAGGTAAAATCATACTAAGGCCTAGGCTAAAGCCTTTTGCTAACACTAATATGCTCATTGAGAGGTTCCGGTGATTGATTTGATGAGGTATTGTGAACTTGAAATGTTAAGTAATAAAATTAATAATATTTATTTATCATTAGCTGAGCTAATAACTGGGGTGTTTGTTAATGAAGTTTGACTATAAGTTGCTCGACGCTTTAAATGCGGTGATGGCGCACCAAAGCTTTGAACAGGCGGCGGCTAAATTATTTATTACCCAGTCGGCAGTATCGCAACGGATTAAATTGCTCGAAGAAACGGTCGGTCAGCCAGTGATTGTGCGCAGTCAGCCCATTACTGTGACCGCAGCAGGGGAGAAGCTATTACGCCACTTTCAGCGGGTTCAGCAGCTTGTAAATGAGCTGTTACCCGATTTATTGCCTGATGTGCCGGTGCAGCCAATTAAAATTGCACTCGCGGTGAATGCCGACAGTGTCGCAACTTGGTTTTTGGATGCGATAGCGCCAATCTTAAAAAATAATCTGGTAGAGCTCGATTTAATTATTTGCAATGAAAGCCGCAGTATCGACAAATTACGCACTGGCGAGGCCATTGGTGCGGTAAGTCGGCAAAGCAAACCTCTTGCTGGTTATCAATCATTCAAGCTCGGGCGGGTTGATTTTATCTTAGTCGCTTCGCCTGAATTTAAGCAGCGTTACTTTGCACAGGGCATTAGTGCGCAGACGCTAATGCAGGCACCTGGCATTAGTTATGATCATAACGATGATATGCATGTGCGCTTTATTGCTGAGCACTTTAAGGTCGATGCCAGTGATTACTATTGCCACAGTGTACGCTCTTCAGAAGCTTTCGTTGATTTGGCCAAAAAAGGAGTCGCTTATTGCTTGATCCCAACCTTGCAAATTGAAGCTGAGTTAGCGCGGGGCGAGCTGATAAATTTATGTCCCGATAAACGCTTAATCGATATTTTATATTGGCATAGTTGGGTCTTAGTGAGTGGCATTAATAAAACCTTGTCGCAAGAAATCGTCCGTTATGGCCAGCAAGTGCTAATGAATTAATCTCTTAGTTTTCGAATAACAAACCGCTTTACCTGTCAGGACATTCGCCAGCCAGAGCTGCTCGCTGTGGCTGACGACTTTACTTAAAGCTTAAAGCGGGCAACCTGAATATTGAGATCACTGGCTAATGTCAGCAGCTGCTGACTTATTTGCTCGCCGCGTAAGGTATCATCGCTTGATTGCTCTGCGACATTGCGAATGTCGATGACATTGTAGTTAATTTCTTCGGCCGCAATATTTTGCTGAGTGGCGGCATTAGATATTTGAGCATTTAACTGATCTAACTCTTTTATTTGGTCAGTTATGCTTGTTAATAGGTTGGCGACATCGGCGACGTTGTGGGCCTTTTGGTTGGCTTGGTCGCTGACACTACGCATTGAGGCGACAGCTTTGACCGCGGTTTGCTGTAAATTAGTAATGGTTAGTTGAATCTCCTTGATTGAGTCGCGAGTACGGGTGGCCAGCAATCTTACTTCGTCGGCTACTACCGCAAAACCACGCCCTTGTTCACCAGCTCTGGCTGCTTCAATTGCTGCATTTAGTGCCAGTAAGTTGGTTTGCTCGGCAATTTTAGTTATTACTTCCAAAATGCTGCCTACTTCATTCGTTTTAGTGTTTAGCTCTTCAATTAATTGGCTATTGATTTGAATCTCCGAGGCAAGATCATTAATGCCATCGCGCGCCAGTAACGCCAACGATTGGCCTTGACTGGCGTCGTTATTAGCGGCAATCGATTTTTCAGCGGCGTATTTGGTGTGTTGCTCAACCTCGCTGGCGGAAGCGTCGAGCTCGTTAATCGCCGCTGCCACCGATTCAGTTGCCGTTTTTTGAGTTAACACCGCTTGCTTGGTCAGTTGCGACATTTCATTGACCTCTTGGGCTGTTTGAGTTAAAGCAAGTGTGGCTTGGGCGACATGGCTAAAGCTGTGTTTAAATTTTGCCATCATTGAGTTTAATGCTTGGCTAACGGCGCCAAGTTCATCGGGGTGATGAACGGTAATTATTTTATTCAGATCGAGGTTTTGCTCAATGTCGCTAATGGTTGCGCGTAATCGGCGCAGACGATTGAAGATTAAGCGTTGTAAAATAATCGCCAATAATACGAAACCAATTACAATAATGGCCAACTGCAGCAGGCTGCTTTTAATTAACGAATGCACAATCTCTTGATCACTGTCTGACATATCATAGCTAATTTTTACCGCCCCTAAAATTTCACCCTCGGTTGCTTGATGGCAGCCAAGGCAGTTGGTGCCAAGATAGTTTGCGCTGGCTTTCATCGGTAAGATTATTTGCATCACTCGATGGCCATCTTGCTCAATAATTTCGATTGATCGGGTGCCTGATAATCCGAGGCGGTCAAACTCACTTTGTGGCTTTTGATCGTCAAAACCTGGGCCGTATAATTCAATGACTTTATCGGCTCGAATAATCTTGGCCCCGGTAATATTGTCGTGGCTTTGGACTTTTTGTTGGTAAATTTTTCGATTGGCCATAGAGCCGGACAGCATCATGGTGTTGACCGAGTCAAAATAATTCTTGGCCAAACTTTCGATATTGGCTTCGACGAATTTTTCGGCCATTTGTTGCTGCTGCTGATAAAAAAACAACAGGCTGGAAACTAAAATGCTCAAGCCGATCAGCGTTAGCGCTAATTTAATTTTGATCGACAGGCTTGCCATTATTCTATTCATTGATTATTCCAGTGTTATGGTCAAAATTGCAGAAGTTAGCTCTTTTGTACCATAGAAATAAAGCTGACTTTTTGACTTAAAATAAGAGAATGAGCAATAAAACTATCGAGTGAGTTGATGGGAAATCGTTTAAATATTGGGAGGGGTCGGAATAGGGCATAAGCAAAGACATCCGTGTCCGTGCTTTTATTTAGGGAAATGCTTCTTCACCAAATAGTTATTGACCAAATAATGGCGCACCAAAGTAGATTTGGGCGACAGTGTTAAGGAAAATAGCTAATAAGACCACCGGAATAAAGGTGCTAAGTGAAAAGTTAATATATTTTTGGGTCAAAGAACCCTGATATTTATCATTACCGATACTGAGCTCTTGGTTTAACGAATGCTTTTTCCAGCGGAAGCTGACAAATAAACACAGTAACAAACCGTTTAGCGGTAAAATGGTATCGTAGAACAGATCATAAACAAGATCGAAGAACGATTTAACATTGCCACCGTAGTTGGTTACTTCTGTTAACCAGCTCACCATGCCAAATGAAGCCGCGCACAATAACGTTAGCAAACCACCAAAGATCGCAATGCTCGACAGCGCTTTTTTACGTGTTTGCTTTTTTTCATCGATAAGGTAAGCAACGGGCACTTCTATTAGCGACACCAACGAAGTGATCGCGGCAAAAAATACTAACAAGAAAAACAGCGTCGCAATGGCGCTAGCTCCAACAAAGCCAATGCTGACTTGCAACGTCAGAAAGATCTTTGGCAGCAAGACAAAAATAAGACTAATTGATGAGTTGCTTAGTTCAGCGGTATTAACGTTAGGATCAAACGAGAAAATAGCCGGTAAAATCAGTAAACCGGCAATAAATGCAACGCTAGTATCGGCCAGCGCAACAAATTTTGCTGAGTTAACGATATTGGTGGTTTTGCTCAGGTATGAACCGTAGGTAATTAATACACCCATGCCCAATGACAACGAAAAGAACGCCTGCGATAGGGCATTATTAATGACCGACGCAGTTATCTTAGTCATGTCAGGGATAACATAAAAAGCGACGCCAGCCAGTGCATTGTCTAGGGTTAAAACAAAGGCCACCAAAGCCAGAAGCATAATAAGTAATGCCGGCATCATTATTTTTGATACCTTCTCAATGCCTTGCTGAACCCCAAGTTTTAAAATGATATAAACAATTAACGCAACTAAGGCTAATGACATAAACACATAAGGGCTATTAACGAACGCGCCAAAGCTGCCATCGGCGGCTAAGTAGTCAAGTTGGCCAAATATCGCCATCAGTAAATAGCCTAAAATCCAGACACTGATAACGGTATAGAAAACGGCAATCATAAAAGGTGTGATCACCCCAATAACACCGGTGATGCGCCATAACGGGTTTTGGTTTGACAATTGTCCAAAAGCGCCAACCGGCCCTTTATTGGTGTGGCGACCCATCGCCAGTTCTGCTGCCATAATTGGCAAGCAAATAGCGACCACGAAAATCGCATATATAATTAAAAATGCGCCACCACCATTTTTAGCGGCGTTGACAGGGAAACCGACCAAATTTCCAATCCCGACAGCTGATCCTGCAGCTGCTAAGATAAAACCTAATCGAGAACTAAAATGTTCTCTTTCTTTACTCATTTGTAACAGACCTTTTTGCTGGGTTAAATTTTTTGCGGCGCGATGCTAGCAAGCTTTTAAGCCAATGTCGCTCGTTAGATTGGTTAAGCGGGGGGCGATGTTTATATTTGTTAGCTAGCATACGTAATTGATTGAATTGTGCTTGTTTTATATGCTGACAACACCAGCGCGAGCCCGTAAAATAGCGCACTAATATTTAACAATAACGGCTAAACTATGCGCGGCATGCAACATGCAGAGGTTCCCGAGACCATAAACTGGTCGGTTTTTAAAACCTTAGTACCTTATTTGACCGAATATAAAGGCCGAGTGTTTTTAGCGTTACTGTGTTTAGTTTTTGCTAAAATAGCGACCGTTGGTTTGCCCTTTATCCTTAAACATATTGTCGATTCTCTTGATGGTGATAAATTGCAAGTTATGGTTGCCCCGGTGATGCTAGTGGTCGCTTATGGTGTGCTTAGACTCGCGTTGGTATTGTTTGGCGAATTGCGCGATACCCTCTTTGGCCGGGTTACCGAACGGGCGATGCGCCGACTCGGGCTGCGAGTGTTTAACCATTTACATCAGCTTGATCTTGATTTTCATTTAAACCGTCAAACCGGTGGTTTATCGCGCGACATGGATCGCGGCGTCTCGGGCATCAACTTTGTAATGCGTTTTATGATCTTTAATATTATCCCGACCCTAATCGAGTTTATCTTTGTGGTGGCGATTTTATTGATCAATTACGGCATTAGTTTTGCGTTGGTGATTGTACTGGCGGTAGTCAGTTACGCGATGTATTCAGTGAAAGCGACGCAGTGGCGCACTCAGTTTATTCGAGAAGCCAATTTGGCTGATTCAAGCAGCAATAGCCGGGCGATTGACAGCTTACTCAATTATGAAACGGTTAAATATTTCGGTAACGAGACGTATGAAGCCAATCGTTACGATGCCGAGTTGGCCAAATGGGAACTCGCCAAGCGCAAAAATCGGCTGTCGTTATTTACCTTAAATGGCGGACAGGCTTTTATTATTGCGCTGGCGATGACCGCGATGATGAGTTTGGCAGCTTTTGAAGTCGCGGCAGGCACAATGACCCTCGGCGACTTTGTGCTGATTAACGCCTTTACGATGCAAATTTTTATGCCGCTTAATTTCCTTGGTTTTGTCTACCGAGAAATTCGTGGTTCGCTGGCCAGTATCGAGCAAATGTTCTTATTATTAGCCAAACAACCGCAAGTACAAGACCGCCCCAATGCCCAAACATTAGTAACAACCCGCGGTGAAATTCGGTTTGAGCAGGTTGATTTTCATTACCAAGCGCAGCGACCCATCTTAAAAAACGTCTCATTTAACATTGGCGCCGGCCACAAAGTTGCGGTGGTTGGTGCAAGTGGCGGTGGTAAATCGACCTTAGTTAAATTACTATTCCGTTTTTACGATGTCTGTGGCGGTAAAATATTAATTGATGGCGTCAATATTAGCGAAGTGACTCAGCAATCACTGCGCCAAGCGATTGGCATTGTGCCACAAGATACGGTGTTATTTAATGACACTCTTTTTGAGAATGTTCGCTATGGTCGTCCAGCTGCCAGCACCCAACAAATAAATGATGCGATTGATCTTGCTCATTTACGTGGTTTTATTGACAGCTTGCCCGATGGCGATCGCACCTTAGTCGGAGAGCGTGGCTTAAAGCTTTCTGGTGGTGAAAAACAGCGGGTGGCTATTGCGCGAACTATTTTGAAAAATCCGGCGATTTTAGTGTTCGACGAAGCCACGTCATCATTGGACAGCTACAGTGAGCAGCAGATTACAAATGCGATAAATGGTATTGCTAAAACCACCACCAGTTTAGTCATTGCCCATAGGTTGTCGACTATTGTCGATGCCGACACTATTTTAGTGATGAAAGCCGGCGAAATTGTCGAGCAAGGCAATCATCATCAATTATTACAACAAGATGGAGAATACGCCACCTTATGGCAACTTCAGCAAAACAAAGAGTTAAATTAATGAATATTTCAGCAATCCAAACCTATTCACAGCAGCTAAAAAACAACAAAGCATTTGAGCTGTTTGTGATTATGATTATTGTATTGTCCGCCTTACTCATCGGCGCTAAAACCTACGATATTCCGGCATATGCCCTCGGTGCCCTTAAATTGATGGACTGGTTTATTACCGCGATTTTCTTATTTGAAATTGTCGTGCGCTTTATTGCCGATGAAGACAAAAAACGCTTTTTTACTAAGGGCTGGAATATTTTTGATAGCCTGGTGGTAATTGTCAGCTTAATCCCGGTCGAAGACAGTGAATTGGCGCTGGTGGGGCGACTTATTCGAATTTTCCGAGTAATGCGCATGGTTTCATTTGTGCCCGAACTTCGGTTGTTGCTTAACTCGTTACTAAGAGCATTGCCACAATTGGGTTATGTGGTGTTGTTAATGTTTATCATTTTTTATATTTACGCCGCAGTTGGCAGCAGCTTCTTTGGTGCGATTAACCCTGATTTGTGGGCCGATATCTCTATTTCAATGCTAACGTTGTTCCGGGTCATGACCTTTGAAGATTGGACCGACGTAATGTATGAAGTCATGACGGTATATTCAATTGGCTGGGTCTACTTTTTGTCCTTTATTTTCTTAACAACGTTTGCTTTCCTTAATATGGTGATAGGCATTGTGGTTAACGTGCTGGAAGATGAACATGCTAAAGAGCAAGCAATTCAAGACAAGATAGATGGCAAGTTAACGATTGACGATTTGTCGCGTCAAATTGAAGAACTTAAACAGTTAATTTCGGCAAGACAGTAGGTTAATGTCTACGTTCCAATTAGTTGGATTTATAAACTAATATTTTGATCAAATTTAGCAACGGCCACCAAGCTCCCGGCTTTAGTTGCCTCTCTATAAATAGATTTCAGCGCAGGCGTAGCCATGGATGGCGCAGTTAGAGCGACGCAGGATGCGCATTGAAATCGGTTCCGTTAATACAGGTATTTATAGGGAGAGCAGCAACTAATACGGGTCGCCTTTCTTTTGGTTACTTATTCTCATGCGAAGCACAAACAGGTCTGGAACCCGTTTGAACAGCCGCAGGCTGGCCCGTAGGGTGAAATACATGGATGTATTTCATCAAGAAAAGTAACGGGTGTGCCGACACCGAAGTTTAATAGAAAGAAAATATATTTAGCACATCAAAAGTTCACTGAACTCAACTGCTCCCCCCTTAATTGGGACATCGTCAAGGTTATTAAGCCTTGGGCTACCCCCTTTTCTCCGGTAATCAGGTTATTTGGCCCACACTAAAAATAATACTTAATTTCAAGGCTAATAAAGTCATCTTGGCGCAGCATATACAATGCTGAGTCTTGGGGTTTGCTGTTAAAATACCAAGCAGCTAGCGACAGTTTAAAATTTTCACCGATCCGGGTACTGGCTTCCACTAAAATGCTGTGGTTGCCATTGGCCAAATCAATATTAATGCCCGCCAAAACTTCAGACGAACTAAAATCATTAAAGGCTAAGCGAGCCGCGATAAACGTGGTATCACTAAAAGCTGAATAGGGATGCTGGTCGTAGTTATACTCAAGCAATATGCCCAAATCACTATTGCCCTGATTAAACCCGACCATGGTATATTCTAGCCCCGCTGTAACTGCGGCGTAGCTGTCACTGGCTAAAAGTCTGCCCGAGTTACGCAGCGCTGTTGGTAACGACTTTTGCTTGAAATACCTTGCTTCGAACTTCCATAAAAAATCGTCGATAGCCGCCTGCGCGTCGATGCTTACTTGACTGATTTGACGATGGTATGGGGTGATATCTGTTGGGCTGGTTACAAGGTAGTCTGGCTCTCTTGAAGTGCCTTTAAATGCGCTTAGAGCGACGTCCCAATCACCGATGGTTTGGCTTAACCTTAACGCAAAGTCATGATGGTTTTGACCCGCTGACGACTGATACAATACTTGGTCGCTGACCGCGAGCTGCGATCGTAGCCGACCTTTGACACCAGCATACAAAGGCTCGCGAAAATAAGGCAGTAGAAATAACTCAAGGCTGCCCCAATCTTGAATCCAGCTCAGTTGCGCCATCGGTTGCCCCAGTTTGTCTTCACCATCGGGTGATTCAATTACGTCGGGCTGGTTAATAATGTCGACCAAATGACGCGACTCAGTAACGCCCCAAAACACTATTTTTGAGCCCAGTGACAGCTCGAAATCAGCGGTTAAGTGCTGCCAGTATGCTTGCTTTAATTCAAGGTGGCTACGCTGGTCATCACTAAAATCTTTGCGACCAAATGTGGTAACCGTTAAACTGTCGTTGCCTTGGGGCGCTAGCCAATAAAGCTCAATGTCGCCAGTGATGCTGGTTTGATTATTGGTTTGCCTGGGATCGAGCGCCGTTTGCCAAAAGTAACGCTGCTCAAGGCCAACCGAGCCACTAACATTTATTTCTGCTTGCACACTTATGCTGCTAACTAAGCCTAACAGCAAGCTAGTAACAGTAATAAACTGCTGTTTAATGGTCATTAACGCGCTCGCTTTAAGGTGTTTTTGTTAAAATCTTTGGCGGTTAAACCGGTATCAAACTTAATGTTCGAACTGATTATTTCGGTGGTTTTCCCAGTTAAATGATTGGTCATCGTTGCGTGGTGAGCACGCCAAAACTGATCATTATATAATTTGAAATCGCTGGCGATGAGAGTTTTTAAGTGCGACTTTTTACGATCATAAAATTCGACCTTATGGACCCGGTAATGCGCTTGGTCGATCCAGCTGATTAACTTACTATAACCCGAGTATTTGTCGGTAGGAATGCTTTGCACCACATAACAGGTTTGATCGCTGCAGGCTTGGTCTTTAAGGTAGGTGAAATTAAACTTTTCAATTTCAAATGAGGCCATATCTTCATACGAAAACTCGCTGCCCATAAAGGGCCCCGATTTGTTGCGCGAAGAAATACGTTTAACCCGTTTTAACGCCGGTAAATACAGCCACTGGTCATCGTTTTTACTATTGTGCGAAAAACTTAAAAATGCAGTGCCCTTAATGTCTCTTGGGGTATCAAAAATGGTCAGGGCTTTATCACCGTCATCGCTGACTTCTAATGACTTGTTGCGCAGTTTTCGTTTGCTTTGGTCGCCTTGCTTGTTGCGTAAAATCATCAGTGAATCTGATTGTGAACTAACCCAACCGCGGTCGGCGGCTTTTCTGGCACTGGCTATTTCTAACCCTTGTTCAGCGGGTGTTTGGGCCGATAATACTGCTGACAATGGCAGTGTAACGATCAATAGTGCGCTAAATTTAATGCTCATGTTGCAGCTCCTTTGGATCTGTCGACGGGGTAGGATTATCAGCGGATGCTTGGTTGTCAAAAATCAACAACATTGCCGGTAACAAAATAAAATCGACCAGCAACGCAATGACAATAATGATGGCTGTCAGCAAACCCATGTCGCTATTCATGGTGAAATTAGACAGGGTTAAAATGGAAAAACCAATGGCCAGTACAATGGTCGTGATCAGCAGTGCGCGACCAACCAATGAGAACGAAGAACGAATAGCATCGCTGGTGCTAAGGCCGCTATTTTTTCCAAGCTGATATTTACTGAGAAAGTGGATGGTGTCATCTACGACGATGCCAAGAGTAATACTGGTGACAACCGACAGCGCTAAATTAATTTGGCCATCGAACATGCCCCAAATACCAAACCCGATTGCGGCTGGCGCCATATTGGGCACCAGACTAATCAGACCCAAGCGCACCGACTTTAATGACAAACCCACTAAGAGCGAGATAAGCACTAATGCGACCGCTGAGCCTATTAACATGCTGACCATGTTGCGATCGCCAATGTAGGCAAAAATCAGGTTGGTGCTGGCAATGCTAACCGACAGTTGCGGCGCAAACTTGGCAAACCACGCGTAGCTGCGTTGCTCGATGGAAATAACCTCGCTGCTGCCTAAGTTAGTAAAATTAGCACTGACTCTCGTCGCTGATTTAGAGACATTCAGCATGTTGTTAAGATCTAAGCCATAAGGCAGGCTCATTTCATACATTAAGAGATATTGAGCTGATAATTCACGAGACTCGGGCAGTTGATAATAAGTGGGATCGTCGCCATGCATGTTTTTATTCAGGCGCTTAACGATGGTGGTAATGGTAGAGACATGATCGGTTTCGGGTTGGGACAATAACCATTGCTCAAACGCGGCAATGGTTTTAAGAAATTCGGGTTTATTGATGCCATTTTCCTCGCCGCTATCAATTGAGTAATCGAGTTGAGATAGCCCCGAGAGGTGATCTGACATGTAATCGGTTGATTGTCTAAATTCGGTTTTAGCTGAAAAATAATCAATCGCGACATCGTTGATGACATTGTTAAATAATTGCGAACTAATCGCGACAACCGCTAAAGTGGCGAGCAGGGCGACTTGGCGGTAACGACTAATGATGAAATTAGCTAAGCTGACAAATCCGCGGTTACTGCTTGATTGGTCCACGGCCTTTAATGGAATAAGCGCTAACAGCGCTGGGAATAAGGTGACCGAAAAAGCAAACGCTAACATCACACCAATAGCGACTAAGTTACCCAGATCGTTCATCGCCGGCGAATAAGAAAAATTAAGGGTTAAAAAGCCAATGCTGGTGGTTAGACTGGTCAGTAAAATAGGGCCAAAGTTAAGCTGGTAACTTTTAATAATGCTTTGGTGCTTGCTGTGCCCTTGCGCAAGAAAATAAAGTACCCCTGCCACAATGTGCACACAGTCGGCGACCGCTAGAGTCATGACAATAGTCGGCACGTTAACCGTGGTGGTGGTGAGATCCATGCCAAGCCAACCGGCTAGGCCCATCGTGCTGACAATGCTGGTAATAATAATAACTAAGGTCGCTAATGTTGCATTTAACGAGCGCAACAACAAGCCTAGTACGATGACAACCGTGGCAAACATCGCAGGGATCAAAGTGCTGGCGTCATGTTGTGCTTCAGAAGCAAAGGCCCGATTCATTTCAATAACCCCCGAGGTAAAAATATCTACTTCGGGATACAGCAAACGATATTTGGCCACTAAGTTGTCAACGTAATCACCTGTTTGTGGCAGCTCCTTTATTAAATCTTGGCCGGGCAATTGAATAGTGACGTTAACGACGGTTGAGTCGCCGTTGGCCGCCACTAATTTGTGCAGCAACAGTGGCTCGTTAAGGGCTACGGCTTTAATGTTCGCAATTTTTTCAGCATTAAGAACTTCAACCTCTAATAACAAGTCCTCGACTAACAAGTCATCATCTTCGGCTTGGGTATGCTGATAGTTGCTAATAGAGTCGACTCGCAGCGAGTGGGGAATTTGCCAGGCTTGATCGGTCAGTTGCCACACCAGAGTAAGGACTTGAGTGGTAAAAACAGTGCCTTTTTTGGGCGCGATAATAATCGCGACATTATCACTTTTATTATAAGTTGCCTGCATTTGATCAAAAGCAATCAATTTAGGATCTTCGGGGCCAAAAAACACTCGGTGATTACCATTAAATTGTAATTTAGCCAGGCCAATCGCAGCGACAATTATCAGACACAGGCAACCAAGTAAGATTAGCCATCTTGAGGTAATTAACCGTTGGGCAAACTGCGTGACCATTGTTTGGCTCCTATTTAAACCGTGTGCGCGCGTTGTTTAATTAACAACGGGACGGATATTTTGAAATTATAGTCGAGTTCACGCTAACTGATTTTTATTTTTAGCAATGAACTCAAGCTTACTTGTAATAAATGCAACATATCTCGGGTTGTTTTGCTTGATATTGGTTCTTTTGTTAGGTAATGTTGTAATTAAACTACATTTGGTAGCTTGGACATAGCAACGGAGTTTCAATCATGGCGATTAGAATAGCAATAAACGGGTTTGGTCGAATTGGCCGCAATATCTTGCGTGCAATCTATGAAAGCAATCAACAGACTGAATTTAAGCTGGTCGCGATAAATGACTTAGCAGACACTGCAACCAATGTTCATTTAACTAAATATGACTCAGTTCATGGCACCTTTAATGCGCAAGTTAGCCACGAAGCAGATGTAATGACGGTTAATGGCGATAAAATTGCAATGTATAGTGAACGTAACCCTGGGAATTTACCTTGGGCTAAGTTAGGTGTTGATATTGTTTTTGAATGCAGTGGTATTTTCACGTCAAAAGAAGCCGTTCAACCACACTTAACAGCAGGTGCTAGTAAAGTAATTATTTCTGCTCCGGCTAAAAATGTTGATGCGACCGTGGTTTATGGAGTTAATCATGATTCTTTAACCAGCGACATGACCGTAATCTCTAATGCTTCTTGTACCACTAATTGCTTGGCACCTTTTGCTAAAGTACTTAATGACGAAATTGGCATTGAGTCGGGTCTAATGACCACAATTCATGCTTATACTAATGATCAGGCATTGTCTGACAGTTGTCATAGTGATTTACGCCGTGCGCGTGCTGCAACCTTGTCGATGATCCCAACAAAAACGGGTGCTGCTGCCGCAGTTGGGCTCGTTGTTCCTGAGCTTAAGGGCAAATTTGATGGTTTGGCCGTTCGCGTGCCAACATCGAATGTATCGCTGGTTGATTTAAACTTTATTGCTGCTCGCGAAACGAGTGTGGAAGAAATTAATCAATTAATTGAAACTGCAGCAACTCAAGCGCCGTTGTCTAAAGTGCTCGGTGTTAATAATTTACCTTTGGTGTCGGTCGATTTTAATCACAATCCTCTCTCGTCAATATTCGATGCAACGCAAACCCGCGTATCTGGTCGCTTAGTTAAAGTAATGGCTTGGTATGATAACGAGTGGGCCTTTAGTAACCGGATGCTCGACAATGCCAGAGCATTAATGGCGGCGCCTGCAGCCAAAGTAGTTAGCGCGAGCAATGAAGCGACGTTAATTAGCTAAGCAAACTGAAATTTAGGCTATTGGCATGAATTACGGTAATATCTAATGACTTAACATCAACTCGGCAATAAAGCATGACTGAAAAATGGCTGCAAATTATTGCCGTAGTTAAACTAATTCCTGCTGGGAAAGTTGCCAGTTATGGTCAAGTTGCCGACTTAGCTGGTTTGCCACGGCGGGCTCGTTTAGTGAGCACTGCCTTGAAAGCGAATGACAACCCCGAGGTGCCTTGGCATCGAGTGGTTAACAGTCAAGGTAAAATAGCGATCCCAGCGAGTGAACCTAGCCATCAACTGCAATTGAGCTTATTACGTGGTGACGGTGTTATAGTTAGTGGTAGCCGAGTTGATTTTAAAAAGTATCGTTGGCAACCAAGCTTGGCCGCTTTGCTGTTTGAATTAAATTTTTAAAGACATTTTAGATGTGAGTAATATGAGACACAATAAAGAAACAGATCTCGTTATTTTTGGTTGCTTAGGTGACCTATCCCGCCGTAAATTATTACCTGCGTTATATCAATTGGAGTTGGCCGGGCTACTGGCATCTGGCAGTCGCATTGTTGGTGTTTCACGCCAAGCGCATAGTCAAGATGAATTTCAACTGCTGGTCGAGCAAAGCTTAGCTGAGTTTGTCGGCCCAGCATTAGACCAAGCTGTAGTGGCTCGTTTTATCAGTAAAATTGACTATGTGATGATCGACAGCCGCGACAGTGATAACTTTGGCGCTTTAGAACAAACCTTAGGCTTTAAAGATCAACAAACCCCACGAGTCATCATTAACTATTTTGCGGTGCCAGCATCAATTTATGGCGAAATATGTCATGGCCTTGCTAGCGTTGGCCTAAATCATGCGCAATCTCGCGTCGTATTAGAGAAGCCAATTGGTTCTAGTTTGTATACTTCCAATGAAGTGAACGATCAGGTTGCTCAACATTTTACCGAACAACAGATTTACCGAATTGATCATTATCTTGGCAAAGAAACCGTGCTTAACTTGCTCGATTTACGGTTTGCTAATTCATTATTTGCCTCGCAGTGGGACAACCGCAGCATTGACCATGTGCAAATTACCGTGGCAGAAGAAGTTGGCATTGAAGGGCGCTGGGGTTATTTCGACCAAGCAGGTCAAATGCGCGACATGCTGCAAAATCATTTAATTCAAATATTAAGTTTGGTTGCAATGGATCCGCCGCTTAGCCTTGATGCTGACAATATTCGAGATGAAAAAGTTAAAGTACTTAAAGCACTACGACCAATTAATGTGTCTAACGTTAATGAGAATACGGTGCGCGGCCAATATAAAAATGGTTTTATTGATGGTGCTAAAGTGCCGGGTTACCTCGAAGAAGAGGGCGCTAACCTGCATAGCACGACCGAGTCTTTTGTTGCGTTAAAAGTTGAAATTGATAATTGGCGTTGGGCTGGCGTGCCGTTCTATATTAGAACCGGCAAACGCATGACCTCGAAAGTTTCTGAAATAGTGGTTTATTTTAAAAACCCATCACATAATCTATTTAAAGATTATTACAAAGAGTTACCGCCAAACAAGCTGACCATTCGACTGCAGCCCGAAGAAGGGGTTGAAGTACAAATGCTTAATAAAGTACCTGGACTGGAAGAAACCCAGCGTTTGCAGACAACCAAACTCGATTTAAGTTTTAATGATGCCTTTAAAAATACGCGCATCGCAGATGCATACGAGCGCTTATTACTTGAGATTATTAACGGCAATCAAGCGCTATTCGTGCGTCGTGACGAAGTTGAAGCGTCGTGGCAATGGTGTGACAGTATTCTGTCGGCATGGGCTACTACCGGACAGTCATTAAAACCTTACCCGGCCGGAACTTCTGGCCCCGTTGCATCTGTGGCATTAATTGCCCGTGACGGCCGTGCGTGGGACGAATAAGATGAATATTATTGAATTTGAACACAACGATGACGCGGTAATTCATTTAGCCAGCAGCATCGGCAAAGATCTTGAAGCGGCGATTATGAGTCAAGGTCATGCTAGCTTATTGGTGTCTGGCGGAAAATCACCCATCGCTTTATTTGATCGTTTGAGCCAACTACCACTTGATTGGCACAAGGTGACAATTTCCTTAGTTGACGATCGTTGGGTTGACGCTAATCATAGTGATAGCAATGAACTTTTAGTGTGCACTCACTTACTAAGAAACTTAGCCAGTGCTGCGACCTTTATTCCTTTGGTTGGCGGACAAAGCGATGCACATGCTGGGCTTGACGATGCAATGCAGCGGGTTAAATCACTGAGCAACGGAGCCGATGTCATGGTGCTCGGCATGGGAGTCGACGGTCATACCGCGTCAATTTTCCCTTGTTGTGCTCAGGTAGCAACCGCGATGGCAGCTGATAATAAGCAGCAGCTTATTGTGACCAGCCCAACAAGCGCACCCTATCAACGCATTGGTGTCACCCTGAATCAGATTATCGCCGCGAAAAAGGTCTATTTACCCTTAGTAGGATCAGCCAAAGTCGCTGTATTTGAACAGGCGTGTGAAATTGAAAATTATCAAACGATGCCGATTGGCGCCGTTATTGCGCAGCACGCAGCACTGGAAGTGTTGATCAGCCAAACGGCGTAAACCGACCAGATTAGAGAGTAGTTATGAATAACGTAATAGAACAAGTCACCTTAAGAATTATTGAGCGCAGTCGAGCAACTCGACAAGCTTATTTAGAAAAAATTACCGCGGCTCGCAGTGAAGGTCCACTGCGCCAAGTCTTATCCTGTGGTAACTTTGCCCACGCAGTCGCTGGCTGTGGCAAAGACGTAAAAACTGATCTGGGTTCGTTAACCAAATCAAATATTGCGATTGTGTCAGCGTATAATGACATGTTGTCGGCGCATCAGCCTTATGAAGTCTATCCACAACAAATCAAAGCAGCGCTTGCCCGCGAAGGCAGTGTTGCCCAGTTTGTTAGTGGCGTGCCAGCGATGTGTGATGGGGTGACTCAGGGGCAGCCAGGCATGGAGCTAAGCTTATTAAGTCGCGATGTTATTGCAATGACAACTGCGGTTGGGCTGTCGCACAACATGTTTGATGGCACGTTAATGCTGGGGATTTGTGACAAAATTGTGCCGGGATTATTGCTTGGCGCGTTGAGTTTTGGTCATTTACCAACGGTATTTGTGCCAGCAGGCCCAATGCCATCTGGTATTCCAAACAAAGAAAAAGCCGCCGTTCGTCAAAGTTATGCCAAGGGCGAAGCCGATGAAAGTCAGCTATTGGCCGCTGAAATGGCGTCATATCATTCACCAGGTACCTGTACCTTTTATGGCACCGCAAACTCTAACCAGTTAGTGATCGAAATGATGGGCTTGCAATTACCTGGATCGTCGTTCGTTGCACCCGACACTGATTTACGTTTAGCCTTAACTGATTTTGCAGCAAAACAGGTGAGTCGTATCACTGATTTGGGCGGTAACTACGCACCGATTGGCGAAGTTATTGACGAAAAATCAATGGTTAATGGCATTGTTGGTTTGTTAGCAACCGGTGGTTCGACGAATTTAACCATGCACTTGGTTGCTGTAGCACGCGCTGCTGGTATTATTATTGACTGGGATGACTTTGCCGAATTGTCGAGCGCTATCCCATTGTTGACCCGTATTTATCCTAATGGCCAAGCTGATATCAACCACTTCCAACAAGCTGGCGGCATGGCCTTTCTAATCAAGCAGCTACTTGACAATGGTTACTTACACCCTGATGTTCAGACCATTGTTGGTAAGGGCTTAGATAAATATACTTTAACTCCGGTAATGATCGATGGCGAGCTCGATTGGATTGATGCACCAGAGCAAAGTGGCGACGACACAGTATTAACCACAGTCGACAAGGCATTTCAAACACATGGCGGCTTGCAAGTCATGGCAGGTAACTTGGGACGAGGCGTGATCAAAACTTCATCGCTTGGTGACGAGCAACTCGTTGTTGAAGCGCCGGCGGTAATCTTTGAAAGCCAGCATGATTTAGACGGTGCTTTTAAAGCCGGTGAATTAAATAAAGATTGTGTTGTGGTAGTACGTTTTCAAGGACCACGTGCGATTGGGATGCCCGAGTTACATAAATTAACGCCACCGCTTAGCGTCTTGCAAGGTCAGGGTTATAAAGTGGCATTAGTAACAGATGGTCGGATGTCTGGCGCGTCTGGCAATGTGCCGGCAGCTATTCACCTAACCCCTGAAGCGGTCGACGGTAGCCTGTTGGCTAAGGTTGTAGAGGGTGACATTATCCGCCTAGACGCCCGCACAGGTGAATTAACTCTATTAGTAGATGAGCAAGTATTAGCACAACGTGAGGCTGCGGTACCTAATCTCGACGCGAGTCGAATTGGAATGGGCCGTGAATTATTTGGCAGCATGCGCAGTCAGCTCTCGGGAGCAGAACAAGGCGCTTGTTCATTATTTGCGCCAGGTTAATGACTAAATAGTTAATGTCTAACAAACTGATTAATTAAGGAACGATAATATGAGTCGTCAAAACTGGCAACTGACCCCACAACAAATTTTTGCAGCGGCGCCAATCATTCCGGTGATCGTAATAAGTAAAATAGAACAAGCACTACCTCTTGCTAATGCGCTGTTGGCTGGCGGGATCAAAGTAATGGAAGTAACTTTGCGCACTGACTGTGCTGTTGAGGCAATTGAGTTAATTGCTCAAAATTGCCCTGAATCACTCATTGGTGCAGGCACGGTCATTAACGCCGAGCAGTTAGCACAAGTAGCAGCTGCAGGCGCTAAATTTGCGATTAGTCCTGGCTCAACAACTAGCTTGTTAGCGGCAGCTAATGAGGGAGATATTGCGCTTATTCCTGGTGTTGTTAGCGCCTCTGAATTAATGAGTGGTATTGAGCAGGGTTACGATCACTTTAAGTTTTTCCCGGCAGAATCTAACGGCGGCGCGCCAGCGTTAAAAGCCTTAGGCGCACCGTTTGGCGATATTAAATTTTGCCCAACTGGCGGTATTACTTTAGCCAATGCACCAGATTATTTAGCACTTAATTCTGTCTGTTGCGTTGGTGGTAGCTGGATAGTACCACCAAAGCTAATTGAAGACGGCCAATGGCAACAAATCACCGACCTCTGCACCAGCTCCCTCCTCAGTTTGGGACAGGCATAAATTAGCCCCTATTCTGCCTCTCCTATTTGACTCCTCCATTTTGGGACAGGCAGGTTTTTCAGTACTATTTGGATACTATTTGGGACAGGCAGAATATTTCAGTAATTTTCGCTCGGAAATTGGTCATAATTACATTTGTAACCTAAGCTTGGACATGTTTTTCCAAGCTTAGGTAGTACAAAGATGACTCGAGCGAGAAATAGCCAAATTGACTTAGACTCAACTTCTTATTATCACGTCATTAATCGTTGTATTAAACGCAGTTTTTTGTGTGGTAAAGACCGATATAGCGGTAAAAATTACGAACACCGTCGGCAGTGGCTTATCGATAGAATAAAGAAGTTAGCCACCATCTACTCGATAGACATCGCTGCCTATGCGATTATGAGTAATCATTATCATCTGGTATTGCATGTCGATAAAAAGCAGGCTGATAGTTGGACCATGGATCAGGTGATTGAGCGTTGGTACCGACTTTTCAAGGGTAATTTGTTGGTTGATAACTACCTAAACGGCGATAAATTATCGCCAGCTCATCTGCAAGCTGTAATAGATGTCTCACAAGTATGGCGTAAACGATTACATGATATATCGTGGTTTATGAAATGCTTAAATGAGTACATTGCTAGAGCATCCAACAAAGAAGATAAATGCAGCGGCAAATTCTGGGAAGGTCGCTTTAAATCACAGGCACTGCTCGACGAAGTTGCACTGCTAAGTTGTATGGCTTATGTAGATTTAAATCCAATCAGAGCTGGAGTCTGTGATTCTTTACGAACCAGTGAATTCACCTCGATCAGAGAGCGAATTATTCAGTACTATTCTCATCAGCAACACCGAAAAAGCAATAACACTGAGATAAAAGTTCAGGCCCAACCCCCTGCATTGTTGCCTTTTGCTACCTCTGGGGGGATTAATGATATACCGTTTAAATTAGACGATTACCTTGAGTTAGTCAGCTGGAGCGGTCGGCATGTTGACCCGAATAAACCTGGCAGCATTGTAAGTTCCGAGCCTATTATTTTAAATAAGCTTGGGATAGAACAAGATACTTGGCTGGAAACCATAAAGAATTTTAGACGGAAATACGGCAGCTTTGCTGGTAGTGCAAATAATTTACGCACTTGTGCCCATGCTCATGGACACGAGTGGTATAAAGGCGTTGGTTGACGCCCTATAATCAAAAAATTAATTGAATTAGAGCCTTTTTCGTAAATAGATAACAGGGCATAATCGCTGCTGTTTGAAATACGTAAAACAGCAGGCTTAGTCCTGCGATCTCAAATTCTCATTGCTAAAAATCTAAAGTTGACCAAGTTTAATTACAGAGCAACCGACAGACGACTCAAATTACAGTGATAAATTAATGTCTGTCCTTATTTAAGAATTTGTCTGTCCCAATTTAAGAACCCCAACTCCAGAATTAATAAACCAACTCCATTAATTAATCGACGTATTCTTTGCGTTCTATATGGTATTTTTTGATTTTGTCGTATAAGGTTTTTCTTGGCAGCGATAGTTCGTGCATGCAATCTTTAATACAGCCGTTGTTATTGCTTAATGACTCTTGAATCAGCGATTTTTCGAAAAAACCGACCCGTTGTTGCAGGGTCATGTTTGAGTGGATCGCGTGCTCATTTGCACCTAAATGCTGGTTGAATGCGGCGTCACCACCTAATAATACATATCGCTCGGCCAAATTACGTAATTCTCTGACATTACCAGGCCAGCTATGTTGGCGCAGTTGTGCTAAATGTTGCTGGGTAATTGGAATTTGTTCACGCTTGTAACGCGCTGATGCGACACGGGTAAAGTGAGAAAATAGCAGCGGAATATCGTCACTTCGGTCGCGCAGCGCTGGAATATTTACCGCCAGCAGGTTTAGGCGATAATAAAGGTCGAGTCTAAACTCACCACTTTTAGACAGTTGCGGTAAATCAACCTTTGTTGCTGCAATCACCCTAATATCAAGATCAATCGGATGGTTAGAGCCAAGTCGCACAACTTTACGCTCCTCTAAAACCCGCAGTAATTTCACTTGTAAAGACAGCGGGGTGCTTTCAATTTCATCTAAAAATAAGGTGCCACCGTTAGCGTATTCAAACTTGCCAATGCGGCGCTTATCAACCCCGGTATAAGCACCCGCTTCAGCACCAAACAGCTCACTTTCAATTAAATTCTCAGGAATGGCGCCACAATTGATTGCAACAAAATTACCATCACGTCGGTTACCGTTATCATGCAGATAACGGGCGACTAATTCTTTGCCTGTCCCAGTTTCACCATGGATTAGGACATCGGCGGGGGTGTCTAATATTTGATGGATCATAAACCGCATTTTTTCCATCACCGGCGAGTCACCTAAAATTCGAGGACCGATGGCTGAGATAGTAGCCAGTTGTACTTTTAAATGACGATTTTCAAGGGTTAAGCGGCGCTTTTCAATAGCACGGCGCACCACGTCGAGCAGCAAGTCGTTATCAAAAGGTTTTTCAATAAAAT
>Ga0209292_1001970_pt1 | contig 24391 bp, 22 predicted proteins | sample GOMGulsemesocosm_2_FD_184634 | JGI IMG/M metagenome (GOLD analysis project Ga0209292, IMG submission 184634) | Methane-oxidizing microbial communities from mesocosms in the Gulf of Mexico - GOM9C Gulf of Mexico (SPAdes) (version 2) | ecosystem: Environmental > Aquatic > Marine > Cold seeps... | reverse complement strand
GATGCAACGGATTATTATTCTTTTACTTATGCTCCTGCCGCATCTGATGCATTAAATGATCAATTTACCTTAACGGTAACGCCTAAGCCGGGCAGTGCCCAATATGGTGATAAATGTGGGGTGATGACGATTAATCACCAAGGCACAACTACAGCAACACCAGCAGGATTATCGAGTGAATGCTGGCCTTAATAAGTTTAAAGTCAGCTGAAAGTGACAGCGCAATCACTCGTTGTTTTATGTATAAAATGGACTAATTAACTATTTTCTATGGAATGGATGAAGAACTCTATGAACAATAAAGAACAAGCTTTTACATTAATTGAACTACTTTTTGTCGTCGGTATTGTCGGCGTCTTAGCGTCTGTCGCGATCCCTTCTTTTTCACAGCAAATGCAAAATAACAGATTAACCTCTAATGCTAATCAATTGCACAGTATTTTTAAGTTTGCCCGTAGTGAAGCGGCTAAGCGTAATAGCGATATTCAATTGAACGAAGATGGTGGTGAATGGGAGGTTCTTATTGCTGGGCAAGCTCAACCTTTGCAAACGTTTACTGCAACCCATAGCAGTATTTCGGTAACTGGGTTAGCTGATCTTACTATCAGTACTACAGGCGAAGTACCAGGTGCGGGCAACTACCTTATTACCGATGGTGATAGTAATACCACGGATTACTGTTTAGGTATTTTGGCTAGCGGTCAAAGTAGTCTAAGGCCAGATGACAATATTAATAATGCTTGCATAGCTCCGTAAACATAAGGATGGTCATGATGAAATATCCCCTTGTAAGTAACCTTAGCTCTACCAAGCAGCAGGGTTTTACCTTAATTGAAGTGTTGATTGCTTTGGTTCTTTCGAGTGTTGCTTTAATAGGTTTAGCAGCCGGACAATTAAAGTCATTACAATACGCCACCAACAGCTTTAACTACACGGTATCACTTATACAAGCGAACAATGCCGTTGAACGTACTTGGATAAATTTGTGTGATTTACAAAAAGGCATAGTACTTTATGATGCGGATTATAACACCGACAACTTTGTCTCTCCCATTGCTACTTATAACGTTGCCATAGTGCCTGCACCGACACAAATTGTCGGTGGGGTATCTCCTTTTGTTAATAACCTTATGGTCACTGTGAGTTGGAATGATGCGCGAATGACTGATGATAATGCCAGTGTTATTCGAATTAATGCGCAATATCCACAAATTTGTTCATAAGGACTGACATTTTATGAAAAAAAACATTGAAGGTTTTACCTTAGTAGAATTAATGATTTCACTCGTCATTAGTAGTTTTATTTTACTTGGTATCACCGGCACTTATTCGAGTCTTAGCGCTAGTATTGAAGTAAGTAAAGACTTAGAAAACGCGCAGGAGGTGATTCGCTATAGCTCACAAGTTTTTACCCGCAGTTTAAAGCAAACTGAAGTTCTACCAATTGTTGCCGTTGCCCAGCAACTTACGGTAGTTCAACCTGCCAATGTTACACCTTGCACAGGCGAAGATGCGCCAGCTGTCGCTTTTACCGAAGTTTATACCTTTGATGCTTTAACGTTTGTATTAAGTTGTCGAATTAACACTGGGGCTAATGCCAATGTCGATATTGACTTATTAAGTGGCATTAATAACATCACTTACACGCTCGATGGAAACCTCATGACTATCACCGTTGAACCAACCCTCTTACCGCAAAATTTTGTAGATGGCGAAGTAAATATTGATATTGCACTTACAAATCTTATTTTACGAGCAGCGATGCCATAACAGGCTTGTGTAAAGGACAATTTTTAAAGGGACGTTACTATGTTGAAGTATTTTTATATCAAAGGAAAAAAGAGTGGCAGGTTACCTACTGGTAAGTCCATCGCTCTATCGCGCAATAAACAAAAAGGATTTACCTTAATCACCGTGCTGCTTTTAAGCAGTTTAGCAAGTATCTTGGTGCTGAACTCGTTAAAGGATAACGTTAATCAAGAACGTTTAAGTGGTAATTTTCAAAAAGAAATTAATGCAAGACTAGCCAGTGAACAAGGCATCTTTGCTTCAATTACAGCCTTAACAGAAGCTTTAGCTAACAATCAAAATGCTACCATTGCTGATTTACTCGCTTTAGGTGTACAAAATGGTAGTACTGACTTAGGTGCAGACCATACGACCCTAAACCATGGCGGTACGACGTATAGTGTCGTGCTATCGCAAGAAACACCTGATGAATTATTACTGACCAGTAATGGCAGTCGTTTTGAAGGAAAAAACGTTCTCAAAGCTCGTTTTAAAATAATCCGAGGCAGTGGAGGGGCTCCTAGTGTTCCAGATGCGATAGTAGGTTGTGATGCTGTTGATTTAAGCGGTAGTGGTAAAATCGACAGTTATGACTCGAGTGACCCAACAACAATTACTTATTCTAAAGATTGGAGTGGAAACATCACGGTAGCAACAACAGCTGGCAGTGATGGAGATGTTACGACTATAAATCATCAAGGTGCTGATGTGACATTAGGAGGCAATAGTCCAATAATGGGTGACATTAGCTCTACAGGTAAAGTCATTTTCAATACATCGAGTGTTATTGGTAATGTTCATGCCAACGGTGATGTAATAATTCGTGATAGTGGTAATACACAACGGGTATCAGGTAATGTCAGAACACGTAGTAATTTTGAGTTAACAGGGGGAACCATCGGTGAACATGTCCATGCAAATGGTAAAATTACCTTAACTCGTGCTGTAATTGACACTAAAGATATTAATGATATTAATGATCCAGACATAAAATATGGTGGTGACTATAGCGCTACTGAAATTGCCAAAAACTATACAGGCTCACGGTTTAACACAAACCCAATGGTGGAAGAAGTTAAAAATAACGATTCCAGTGCCTCCGGTTATGATGCTAAAGACCCAGCTACCAATTGTGATTACTTAAGTATTACCAGTGAAATTAATAAAGTTGACGATGGTAATAGTTCGTTAGCCCCTTTTGAATCAAGAGGTTGGGGAGACGATTATACTATGTTACAAGATAAATTATATTTGAATGCTAATAGTGGCAATACACTTGTCTCATCCGTTAATAGTAATGTATTTGATATACCGACGGCAGTGCTTAAGGTAAAAGAATTTAAAGTTAAAGGTGACCATATATTAGTTAGAGGTGATGTAACTTTATTTGTTGAGAACAACTTTGAAATGTCGGGCAATGCTAAAATAACAATTGAAAAAGACAGTAGCTTAACGTTAATAATTAAAGGTTCGGTTAATGTTGGGGGAGGCGCTAAAATTATAGCCGAGCAACATGGTTTTACCGCATCAGGTATACCGGCGATGAGGATTTTTTCATCTTACGGTGGTTCTGGTATTAATATTGATGGAGATTCACCTATATATGCTCAAATATATGCACCTTTCTCTGATGTAAGTATTTCAGGCAGTGGAGCACTTTATGGGGCGGTACGTGGTAAATCCATTACGGTATCAGGTAACTCTACTATTCATTATGATGCTGCGCTTAGTAAAGGTAGTAGCAGTAATGATGGCGGTAGTAATAACTCTCAGTCGAGAATAGCCTTTTTAGGTTTCCAGTATTAAATCATTCCCCCTTATATAGACTTATTTAAATTGTTATAAGATAAAGTAAGCTTAAGTTATCATGCGTTATACGGTTGTCTAAACCCATTTACATTGCAATTTATGTCATGTGACTAAGTTGCTAGCGAAACGTGTGATAATAATGTCAAAAAATGAAAGTAAACAACTACAACATTTCTACATAGCTCAAGAACAATCCATCTATTTGCTTAGTCACAAAGACGCGACTAAGTTAAAAACATGGGTTGATCTTTGTCAGCAACAATTAAAACATTTAGGCTTTGAAGATGTTGCTTTGTTAGGTAAGGGCGCCTATGGTTTTGTCTTTTCGGGTATTAAGCGAAAAGGCGGGGCAGAAAAAGAACAGCCAGTGGTCTTTAAGTTTTCTCGCATTAATTTACCTCAGCATGTTCAAGACAGATTAGCAGATGAAGCCGATATCCAAGCCCAGCTTAGCCATCCTCAAATCCCGGTGGTGATTGAATATCAGAAAATAAAACGGCAATCAATTTTACAAATGACCCGGGCACCCGGCATAGATTTAGAACAGCTCTCACTGCAAGTTGGGCCATTATCACCTGAATTGGTGGTAAGTATTGCCTTGCAGTTAGCTGATATTTTATTGTATTTACGTCAAGCCAATAATCACCGCCAGTTAAAGCCTATTGTTCATGGTGATATAAAACCTTCTAACTTAGTTTATGACAAAGCAACAGGCAAGGTACAACTCATCGATTGGGGCTCTTCTGTCAGCGCACAAATGGACTGTAACAATCAAAGTACTAGTACTAATGTTATGGAGTTAATGAGCAGCGATTTACAGCACAGTAATGCACGTTTAGGCGATGTTTACTTTATTGGTCCAGAACAGCTCAATGGTGGTTTATCGTCTCCGCGTTTTGATGAACAAGGCCTAGCTGCTACCTTATATGCACTGGCCTCAGGCCAATCATGTCGCTATGGCATTAAAGTTATTCCTGCTAATGCCTTAGGTTTACCTAAATTACTCGCTCAAGTGCTTACGGGCATGTTAAGTGATGATGCTAAATTACGCAGTCAAGCAGGTGATTATTTCTTTAATAATCTTAATTACCTCAAACAAGTTGTGTTGGCTGAACAACCGACAATGTCTGATGTTATCGCGAAAATCCCTGTTTGGCTTAAGCAACAAGATGCACAAATCGATACGGTAGTGTATGGCTCGCGAAAGTCCTTTCTTCGTGAACTAACGGACAGTGATAGTTTATCTGAGATAGATGATGCACAGCTGGATAAATATTATAAAAATTATTTGATGGGCATGGGCGATAATGAAAAAGCTTTTATTGCCGCATTAAGCCGACTGGGTAACTTTCCTGTTGTTGGCGGCATAGCAATTCGTTGGGCAAAAGAGGGGGTTTATATTGATTCTAATCTAACGTTATTTGATGAATCACGAAAGGCCTCTTTTACCAGTGCGGTAAATAACATTATCTATTTAGCGCAAGGCATATTTCGTGTTGGTGTTTTTAAAAGTTGTCTGTTTAATGCCCGTAATACCTTACATGTCGAGAGAACTAACGAAAGTAATCCTTTTATTGCTGATAGCTCACAAGAGATAGCCTTTGATGTAAGTGATGTTCCGGATGTTGATGATGTCACTCGATTACACTCTTATTTTGAAGATGGCAAAGATCCCGATGAGTACTTATATCTTCCAGATAAATTAATGGCTGTTTTAGCAGAGTTAAATTTAATACATCATACCGGATGTATTATATTTGAAGTACTGCCGACACATTTAAAAATTCACAGTTACTTAATGTTGTTAAATCATGAGAAAAAAGCCGAGTTTAGAGCTTGTTTATCAAGGATATTAGCACTTTTACCCGCTATCGATGGCATTGGTATCTCTGGGTTTATGAAGCTTCCTTATAAAGATACACGCTTCTTTGAACATATTAGTAGCATGCCTGATAAGTTTTACCCTAAAAATCCTAAATTAGTGACTCATTAGTAACTGATGAATAGCGTAATTGCTATATTATTAAATTAAACCTAGATTACTTTTAAAGGGGCTAACTATGTACTCAAAACAACTTGGTGAAATGGCATGGATGGACTTAACAGTCGTCAATGCTAAAGCCGTAAGTCAATTTTATCAGGCCGTTTTAGGCTGGGACATTGAGCCAGTGAACATGACTGAAAATGATGAGAGTTATCAAGATTTTTCTATGACTTCAGTAAATACCACAAAAGACGCCGAAGTAGAGGGTTCTGATCCATCACCATCAAGTCTAATGACGGGGATCTGTCATGCAAGAGGAGATAACCAAGATATGCCAGCGGTGTGGCTACCTTATTTTCTAGTAAAAGATCTTGATGAGTCCATCTTAAAGGTGACGAATAATGGTGGGGCATTAGCAACGAAAATAAAAAAACTTGGTACTGACCGTTATGTGGTAATTAAAGATCCCGCTGGCGCTATGGTAGCTATTTACCAGAAAGGATAACTTGCTAGTTTTTGTAATAAATCTTCAAATAATAAAGCCAGTATAGTTACTGGCTTTATTATAAATTATTAAACGATGAAGGTGATACTTAACTACTTAACTACTTAACTACTTAACTACTTAACTTCTTCACCAGCAGCTTGTTTATCAGCGTGGTAGCTAGAACGTACCAAAGGTCCACAGGCAGCATGTACATAGCCCATTTTCTTCGCTTCACGTTCGAACATCGCAAATTCATCAGGGTGAACATAACGTTCAACAGCAAGGTGGTCTTTACTTGGTTGTAAATACTGACCGACTGTTAACATGGTTACACCGTGATCCCGTAAGTCTTGCATTACTTGAAGAATTTCTTCGTTCGTTTCACCTAAGCCAACCATCAAACCTGATTTAGTCGCTACCGTAGGATTAGCTTCACCAAAACGTTTCAGTAGATCTAAAGACCATTGATAGTTAGCACCTGGGCGCACTTTAGTATAAAGACGTGGTACGTTTTCCATGTTGTGGTTAAATACATGAGGAGGATGTTGATTCAAAATCTCAAGTGCTCTGTCCATGCGACCACGAAAATCGGGTACTAAAATTTCAACTTTAGTATTAGGTGCTTGCTCGCTTAACTCTTTAACACAATCAGCAAATTGCTGTGCACCGCCATCCCGTAAATCATCTCTGTCTACAGAGGTGATAACGACATACTTTAAGCCCATATCTTTTAAGCTATCAGCAAGTTTTTTAGGCTCGTCAGGGTTAGGAGGTAGTGGACGGCCGTGACCAACATCACAAAATGGACAACGACGTGTACATAAGTCACCTAAAATCATAAAGGTGGCAGTACCATGGTTGAAACATTCAGATAAGTTAGGACATGAAGCTTCTTCACATACAGAATGAAGGTTGTTCTTACGTAAATTAGCTTTTATGCTATCAATACGTTCACTCGATTTTGGTAACTTGATACGTAACCAACTTGGTTTACGCAACATTGTCGCTTTAGTTGAGCTTACAACTTTAATTGGAATGTGCGCTAATTTATCTGCATCGCGAAATTTTTCGCCCGCAACACGATTGGCTGTTTTTGTTTCTGATATATTATTATCTGAAGTTAAGTCACTACTCATGGGACGTGTTATTCTCGTTTGGTAAACCTGTTTGATAACTAACCTTATTAGCTTCAAGTAAGTTTATTAAATGTTTCACTAACGCAGTACTTGCACTAGCGGTATCTTTTGGACCTTGTAAATCGGCAGTTTGTACCATCTCTAAACCAGCATAACCGCAGGGGTTAATACGAAGAAAGGGTGATAAATCCATATTTACATTCATAGCTAAGCCATGAAAAGAGCAACCTTTTCGTACGCGTAATCCTAATGAGGCAATTTTTTTCTCATCAACATAAACACCCGGTGCGTCAGCTTTAGCATAGGCAGTAACATTATAATCAGCTAAGGCCGATACAATACTGTTTTCAATCAAGGTAACTAACTGTCTAACGCCTAATTTTTTACGTCGTAAGTTAATCATGACATAAACGACTTGTTGACCAGGTCCGTGATAAGTCACTTGACCACCGCGATCAACTTTAACTACTTCAATATCACCTGGTACGAGTAGATGCTCAGCTTTGCCTGCTTGTCCTTGGGTAAAAACAGCAGGGTGCTCAACTAACCATAATTCATCAGCGACAGTGTTGTCACGATTATCGGTAAAGTCTTTCATTGCTTGCCAAACTTGGCTGTAATCCATGGTATTTAATTGCCGGATCACGAGTGAGTCCGCAATGTTAATCACATCAGACTCGATTGTAGAACTAGAGAGCACTAGGCAAACCTCATCAATCTATAGGGTGAAAACCAATGGTATTAAAAAAGCTTATAAAACGTATCGTACCTGCTCAAGTGCAGTTAATGTTTCATAGATCATTTCGATGTGCTCTTTACTGGTAACCGTCACAGCAATTGCTACTGAAAGGTAAGTACCTTTTGAGCTTGGTTTTATTTTTGGTGAGTAATCACCCGGAGTATGCTTTTGCAGTTCAGCTATGATCACGTCCGGTAAATCGTCAGAGGCAACGCCCATCACTTTAAAGTTTAATACCGTAGGAAATTCTAATAATTCGTCAAACTTGGTTTTCATCTTTATTTACTTCTTTTTTGAGCGATGTTGGAACTTAATGAAGACATTTTATCATTAAATATTCAGGGCTGATATTATTTTGTTTATAACTCTTAACTCAAAAACAAAAAAGCCTCAATAAAGAGGCTCTTGACGTTGAATATTTAGCTGCTTTTAGTCGGCAAATTGCAACTTAACATAATCAACTAAGCGACTGAATAAACTACCTTCATTGACTTCTTCTAATGTCACTAGCGGGTATTGAGCTATATCTTCATCACCTAACTGTAAAAATAAAGTACCTACAACAGTACCTTTAGCTAAAGGTGCTGTTAATTGTTGATTCAGCTCAAAGTTTGCTTTTAAGTTGGTACGTTGGCCACGAGGAATAGTGATTGGTGTATCTGAAATAATGCCTAAATCGACATTTTCTTTGTCACCCATCCAAACACGGTTAGCGATAAACTTTTCACCTGCTTTGTATGGTGTAATTGTTTCGAAAAAGCGGAAACCGTAATTTAATAGTTTTTTACTTTCTACTTTACGAGCACGTTCACTTGCGGTGCCCATAACAACAGTAACTAAGCGCATATCGCCTTTAGTTGCTGAGGTGACTAAGCTGTAACCTGCATTTGAGGTGTGGCCGGTTTTCATGCCGTCAACGTTTAAGCTTTTATCCCACAATAAACCGTTACGGTTATATTGTTTGATGTTGTTATAAGTAAATGATTTTTGTTTATAGATTGCATATTCTTCAGGTACATCGCGGATAAGGGCAATAGCAAGCGTTGCCATATCTCTTGGTGTTGTCATATGAGATGTACTGTCTAAACCATGACTGTTTTCGAAAAAGCTACTCGACATACCTAATTGTTCGGCATGTGCGTTCATTAGATCAGCAAAAGCGCTTTCACTACCGGCAATATGTTCGGCCATCGCAACACAGGCATCATTACCAGAGGCAACGATAATTCCTTGGTTTAACAAACTAACAGGTACTTCAGTGCCTACTTCAATAAACATTTTAGAAGAGTCAGGGAATTTCTTAGCCCAAGCTTTTTCACTGATCATAACTTTATCAGTATTTTTAATGTTACCGTTTTCAAGTTCTTTACCAATGATATAACTGGTCATTATCTTGGTTAAACTTGCAGGAGCTAGCTGAGTATCGGCGTTCTCTTCAGCAATTATTCTACCCGTGGTGTAATCAATTAAGATAAAACCTTTGGCATTAATTTGTGGCGCATCAGGGATAATGGTAATAGCATGCGCGGTTGGTATCAGAACAATTGCAGCACTAAATAGCGCACCACTGAAAGCAGTAAATAATTTTTTGGCGGCATATTGGCCAGAATATTTTTTTATTTTAGTCATAATATAGTCGTGTGAGGAAAAGTAAGGGAAATCAACTGTTCGAAAGTATACCACTTCTAAAAAACTTCGCTACGGGCAAAAAACAGATATTGTCATTAAAACCGCAGATAAACCGTTAAAAATGTAACAACGTTTATAAAATTCGATGTTAATGGAGGTTTGTTATCGATTATTACTGCGGTGTGCTACGCGGATATGCATTAGGATAGCCATTTTCTTTTAATGCCAATAATAAAGCATTCAATGTTGCTAGATCGTTGATTGGACCTATTTGAATGCGATAAAGGCCTTGATGTTCAGGGTAACTGGTTTTTTGCTTGTATTGATTTTGAAGTTTATTTGCTGTGCTAATAGCCAGATCTTTCTTACTGGTTGCAAAGACTTGAATAAAAGGAGTAGTGATACCCATACTGCTATCTTTTATCACAGGAGCTTGCGCTGTACTGCCAGTTTTAACTTCTGTAGGAAGTAATGCTTTAACTTCAGGTGAAACAGGGTTGACTACAGACGATGCTTTTTTATCAAAGTTGGTAATTGCGGTAATTTTGACATTCGCGGTACCAGTTTTTAGCATGTCGAGTTTATAAGCTGCACTATAAGATAGATCAATAATACGTGATTGATGAAATGGACCGCGGTCATTAACACGGACAATAACTGATTTATTATTGGCGGTATTGGTGACTTTTAAATAGGTAGGTAAGGGTAGGTTTTTATGGGCAGCACTCATAGCATACATATCATAAATCTCACCATTAGAAGTGAGGTGACCGTGAAATTTATTACCGTACCAAGAAGCAGTTCCTGTTTGCTCAAAGCCTTGAGCTGATGGTAATACCTCATAGGGTTTACCAAAAACTTTATAGTCTTTATTACCACCACGGCTATACGGTTCAGCACGGGCAATAGCATCTTTTAGCTCGGCTTGGCTTGGGAGGCGGGTAGGCGTACTGTCATGTTTTTGTTGATAACGACCAGAGCCACAAGCGCTCAAGAGTGAGAATGTTAATACATAACACAGTAGGGTAAATCGTTGAGTCATAAAATTCATCGCTAAGAAAAAAAGTAAAAGTACTTATACCCGTTACCAATCAAGATACATGTTTCAGAGTGCTTGAGCAATTTCAATTCAAGGCGCTGTGATTAAATAATGGTTATTCCCTTATAAATCACAGCAACGATGGAGTGATGTTGCTCAAGCGCTTCTGCGATGGGTTTAAAATGCCTTTTCGCGGCGTTAAATAATCAACACATAGAGTGACTATGTTTAAATTACTTAACTTGCCTAAAGTCATTTTAATTCCCACTGAAATCCTGTACTTTGAATGGTAACGGGTATATACCTAATCTGGTTAAGGCTAAACATGAAAACGTCGATGGGTACTGATAGCCATTAATATGCCAAAACCTAACATTAATGAAACCATTGAAGTGCCACCAAAGCTAACTAAGGGCAATGGAACACCAACAACAGGTAAAAGGCCTGATACCATGCCAATATTTACAAACACATAAACAAAAAATGTCAGGGTAAGGCTACCCGCGAGTAGTTTAGTAAAAGCATGTTGTGCATTAGCTGCAATCCATAAACCGCGCATTACCACAAATAAATAGACCGAAAGTAATGCTGCAACCCCAATTAAACCAAATTCTTCGCTAAAGACGGAGAAAATAAAGTCAGTATGACGTTCAGGTAAAAACTCTAGTTGTGATTGCGTACCTTGTAACCAGCCTTTACCTTCAATGCCACCTGAGCCAATAGCTATTTTAGATTGGATAATATGGTAACCAGAGCCAAGGGGATCTTGCTCTGGGTTCAAAAAAGTTAATACCCGTTGCTTTTGATAAGGTTTCATCAAAAACATCCACAAAATAGGGACAAAAGCCGAGGCTAAACCAACACAAACACCAATGAGGCGCCAACTAGCTCCGGCAAGAAAAATAACAAAAATTCCAGAGCTTGCAATTAGTAGCGAAGTACCTAAGTCAGGTTGTTTAGCGATAAGTAAAGTGGGTAATAGTACCAGAATAAAGGCGAGTATTACGGTTGATATCTTTACAGGTAGATTATCTTGGCTAACAAACCAAGCAATCATAATAGGTACAATAAGCTTCATTATTTCAGAAGGTTGAAATTTTATAAAACCTAAATCTAACCAACGTTGCGCGCCTTTACCAACATGGCCAAACAGTAAAACACTTATGAGCATTAGTAGACCTAAAATAAAAACAGGTACTGCCCACTTTCGATAAACGAGTGGCGGGATTTGAGCAACGACAAACATGCCAAATAAGGCAACACCAATACTTCGAGCCTTAAGGTATACATAAGCTGTTTCTTGGCCTCTAGCGCTATAAACAAGAAAAAGACCTAAGGCTAACAAGGTTAATATACCGAGTAACAGTGGTACATCGATATGAAGTCTTTGCCAAAAGCTATTTGTTTTTTGTTCTTCTTGACCTGAACTTCGCATTAATCAGCCTCTTGTGGAGTTGTTGCTTTCGTTGAACTCACTTTTTTGTTGGCTTTAGCGCTAATTTTAGCTTTATCCGCTTGGCTGGTTATCACTCTATCACCGAAATACTGATCCATAATTTGCCTTGCTACTGGCGCAGCGTTGGTTGCTCCGCCGCCTTTAGCGACGTTTTCAATAGCAACAGCAACAACAATCTCAGGTTTATCAAAAGGAGCAAAAGCGATAAACATAGCGTTATCACGTTGGTTCTCTGATGTTGTTTCAGCATCATATTTCTCACCTTGTTTTCGTCGAGCTACTTGTGCTGAGCCTGTTTTACCTGAGGCATCATAGGTCGAACCTTTAAAGGGAGTATGTGCGGTAGCGCCGAGTTTTTGTACTGTACTATGCATAGCCTCTAACACTACATTCCAATGAGTCTCATCTTTGAGCTTTAACGGAGCGCGTGGTTCATAAATTATTGGCGTGTTCTGATGATATGTTTTACCACTACTGTCAGTGATTAATTCGCTATTAGCTTTTAATAAGTGTGGAACTTTGCGTTCACCATGATTAACTAATGTTGTTAACGCTTGAGTTAATTGCAGTGGGGTAACAGTCCAAAAACTTTGCCCTATGCCAACAGATAAGGTTTCGCCGGTATACCATGACTTATTATACCTTTCGCGTTTCCAAGCAACACTGGGCATAATTGCTTTATTCTCTTCGTGAATATCAATACCGGTATAATCGCCAAAACCAAAACGCTCCATCATAGTGCTAATTTTAGTAATACCTAATTTAAAGGCAAGATCGTAAAAGTAGATATTACAAGATTGCTCAATGGCTCTGACTAAATCAACTTTACCATGGCCCCAAGGTTTCCAATCACGATATTTATTTGGTAAGCCTTTGAGTTGGTACCAACCTCGATCGTTTATGGTGGTACTTGGTGTCACTATATTTTCTTCTAAGCCCGTTAATGCCAAGAAAGGCTTGACGGTAGAGGCAGGTGGATAGCCACTTTGTACGCTTCGATTAATAAGCGGTAAGTCTTTTGAATCAAGTAATTTTTTATAATTTTTAGTACTAATGCCGTGGACAAATAAATTACCGTCATAGCTTGGGTTTGAGTACATAGCCAGGATACCGCCAGTACGAGGATCCATTGCCACAATTGCGCCGCGCTTACCTGATAAAGCACGCTTAGCAATCATTTGAAGTTCAATATCTAAAGTGAGTGTTAAGTCTTTACCCGGCACAGGAGGAGTATAACTAAGGGTACGGATCACTCGGCCTTGGTTGTTAATTTCTACTTCTTGGTGACCAATAGTGCCATGTAGCATGTTTTCATAATATTTTTCTATACCTCGCTTACCGATAGCATAAGTTGCGGCATAGTTTTCTGATTTATCTTCTTGCGCTAATTTATTAGCATCTTTTCTGTTAATACGAGCGACATAACCGAGACTGTGTGTCGTTAGATCTGAAAAAGGGTAATAACGCTTTAAACGAGCACTCACAAAAATGCCAGGGAACTTGTGCTGATTAACTGAAAATAAAGCTACCTGTTGGTCACTTAAACGAGAATGAAGTTCCACGGGTTTGAAACGACGCTTACGCTTCATTGATTTAAAAAATTTACTTTGCCTGTCAGGGCTAATATCGAGTAGTTGGCTTACTTCAATAATACTGGAGGTGATATCATCTACATCTTCGGCAATGACTTCTAAGCTGTAAACAGGCTTGTTATCGGCGAGAAGTACGCCATTTCTATCATAAATTAAACCACGATTTGGCGCGACGGGTAGTAACTTGATTCGATTAGAATTAGACCTTGTTTGATATTTCTCGAAAGATTCAACTTGTAAGTTATATACATTGCCAAAAAGTATTAATAACACTAAAACTACGCCGGCAAAGGCTATAAATGCACGTCGAGCAAATAAGTTTGCTTCAGCAGATTGGTTTCGAATGACAACGCGGCGTGGAGGCATTAGCGCAGGCTATTTAAACTAAAGTTATTTTTTAAAAGTATGGCTAATATAGTCATTAAACAGTTATTCTCTATGATAAGGATGGTTAGTATTTACACTCCAAGCACGATATAAACTTTCGGCTATGAGTATTCGTACCATGGGATGAGGTAGTGTTAACGCTGAAAGTGACCATTTTTGTTCCGACGCTTTAATACAAGCAGGTGATAAACCTTCTGGTCCGCCAACGAGTAAGGCAACATCTCTACCATCAAGTTGCCAGCTTTCAAGTTGTTTGGCAAGCTTTGGTGTTGTCCAAGGTTGACCTTCTACTTCAAGAGTAACTATGCGACTTCCTTTTGGAATAGCAGCAAGTAATAATTCACCCTCTTTAGCGAGTATACGACTGATATCTGCATTTTTACCACGTTTCCCAGCAGGTATTTCGACAAGGTTAAAACTTAAATCACGTGGGAAGCGGCGGCCATACTCAGAAAATCCTTGGCTAACCCATGCAGGCATTTTGCTACCTACAGCATATAAGGTGAGTTTCATAAATTTATCTTGATTAGTAAGTTTATTATCATTGGAAGGGTTACTGCGCTATTTACTAGGCTAAAATGTCTTAGCTAGGCTTATAGTTAAAATTGACCAGGCTGAAATTGACTAGGTTGAAATGACGCTAAGAAAAATAACAAGAGCAAGGCGGTCGATTGAGTAATAATATGTATTATCAATGAAACCAACGAAGCCCTTGTTTTTATCTAAGTAGCAGGCAGCAAGTAATTTATTCAGCCCAAAGCTGTTCAAGGTTATACTTGTCACGTTGTTCGTCAGTCATAACATGGACAATGATATCGATTAAGTCGACCAATGCCCATTCACCAACATCGTTACCTTCCATGCCACGTGGTTCAACGCCTTGAGCGCGACACTCCATAGCAACAGATTGAGCAATTGATTTTACATGGCGGTTTGAATTACCTGAACAAATAATCATGTAATCAGCAAAGCTCGCTTTTTCGCTAATATTTAGGGCAATGATATCTCTGCCTTTCATGTCTTCAAGTTTTTCTATGACAAATGCTTTAAGTTGTTCAGTTTGCAAGGTGTTATTCCTATCGTTAATCGTAACTTTTATGCGCTCTTTAGCGAGCGATAATAAATAATAGTGCGATATTAACACTTTTTGCGCGCAGGGTTAACGGTAAAGATTATTTTTGTTAATAAATTCTGAAATAGAAGGGAGTAATTGATGATTACAACTTTGTTTTTGCATCAATTGTTGACGGATCTGGGTCGATGAAATATCAAAAAAACTTTGTTTGGCAAAAAAAACTCTACCGGCCTCATATTGAACGAGTTGAGTAACATCAGTTGTTTGATGGTGACTGAGTAATTCTTTAGTTTCATCATTTAGTTGATCAAAGGGATGATTGGGTCGTGTATTTACTACTAAATGACACAGTGACAAAATTTCTTGGTATTGATGCCAGCGACTAAAAGTCATCAGTGAGTCCATACCAATAATAAAATATAAAGGTTGGTTAGGATATTGTAATTTTAATTCTTTGAGCGTATCAACAGTATAAGAGTGACCTGAACGTTGTAATTCTCGTTGGTCACAAAGAAATACAGTGCTGCTTTGACAAGCAATTTCGACCATAGCGGCGCGTTGCTGTGCACTAGCGTGAGGTACTAAATCAGGCGAGACTTTGTGTGGGGGTATATGTGCAGGTATTAAAAGGACTTTGAGTAAACCTAACTCATCGGCAACCGCTTGAGCTGATTGAGTGTGACCTAAATGGATAGGATCAAAGGTCCCACCTAAAATACCAATGCCTCTACTCAGGCCATAATCTTGTGAACTGATTTTTTTATTTTTATTAGCCATATTCGTATTTTGCATTGTGAACTTAGCCATAGTTAAGACTAAAGGCTGTTGTTTTTTCACCGTGATACAAAGTGATGCACAAATCAGCTAAGAGAATAAAAATATTGAACTCGCTACTCGTTTTACTTAATAAGTCTATATCTGCAATACGCACCATGGCACGTTTTACATTGTCTAGTTTAATGTGTGTTAAGGCGTGTTGGTATAAAGGTTTACGTTTATCCCAAATACGATATTGCTTATAAACACTGGCAATGTTTTCACCTTGAGCTAACTGATTTAACATCGCATATAGCTGGTTTATTTCTTTATGAAAAACCCAGAGTAATTGAGCGGGTGCCATGCCTTCTTGCTGGAGTTGATCAAGCATGGTTATGCATTTAGCACAATCGCCGCGTAATAATGCATCAATCACCTGAAAAGGATTAAACTTCGCTTGTTTAAGAATTATTTTTTCGGCTTGTTCTGTACTAATACTTTGTGAACCAAAGAGCAGGACAAGTTTTTCTAATTCTTGAGCAAGGGCAAGTAAATTACCTTCAAATAATTCAATGAGTAACGCGTTTAATTCAGGAGATATATTAAGCTGTAACTGTCTTGCTTGATTGTTCAACCATTGAGGCATCGCCTTTAGCTCAATATCATACAAGGGTAAATAACAGCCTAACTGGGTTAGTGCTTTAAACCATTTTCTATTTGCGCTAGCAGCATCAAGCTTTGCGCCATGCAGTATAAAAATAACATCTTGTGGAACATGACCACTATTAATGTCTTGAGTTAATCGCTCAGCCAAGGCAAGTAAGGCTTTATTTCCTGCATCGCCGACCTTTACCGTGGTCAACTCAACTTCAATGATACGTTGGCTAGCAAAAAGGCTTAACGATTGATACTCATCAAGCAATTGTTGCCAGTCAAAACTAGTATCACTACTAAAACGAATAACTTCGCTAAAACCTTGGTTTGTAGCATGGCTTTTAATCGCAGCTAAGCTGTTGTTTTTTTGCCAAGGCTCATCCCCAAAAACCAGCCAAACAGGTTTAAAACCCTGTCGTAGCGTATTGTCTAGCTGGTTGTGGTAAATTTTCATGAAGGCCTTTTTTAGCTATAAATGTGAGTTTAGCGTTAGTGGTAATTTAACTAGCGCTGTATTCTTGCTAAATCACGTAATATCTTATCTGCAGCGGAAGCTCTCATCTCACTTAACAATAAAGATAACTCTCGGCTTTTTGCTAAGGCAAGATTAGGATCGTCTTGATAATCGCGATAAAGCTCAAAACGAAATTCTCTGGCATCTTCACCAGTAAAGCGCACTTGATATTGTACTGAATAGATCAGTTCATATTCAGCTACTTGACCATTAGAAAATAACGATAAGGTTCGTCTGTCTAATTTATCGGAAATAATACGCAATTCAGGAATATCAACTTTGGAATGCTTTAATACCTTAACTTGGTTGCGCGTTAAGCTGAGTTTTACTAACCGCGTTAATTCACCATGAAGATCGGTCGAACTAACATAAAGCGTTTGCATGTCATCATCGAGCAAGTAATCACCGCGTAATTGAAAACCACAAGCACTTAATAGGCTTGTGGTTAACAGCGCGACGAGTATGGTTTTTAACCATACTCGGCTTTTAATTATTAATAACAAAATGCTTTAGTTCGCAACAATGTTAAGCAATTTACCAGGAATATAAATTACTTTGCGTATGGTATTACCGTCGGTAAATTTCAATACACTTTCATCATTTAGACCCAAGGCTTCAACATCTTCTTTGCTTGCATCAGCAGCGACAGTTATTTTTGCACGTAACTTACCGTTAACTTGTACAATAATTAACTTTTCATCTTCTACCATAGCGCTGTCATCAACAACAGGCCAAGATGCATCTTCAACATTTACATCACTACCACCAACTAGTTGCCATAAATGATGACAAAGATGCGGGGTAATTGGCGTTAACATTAATACCACAGCGCGAACAGCTTCTTGCATTATCGCTTTGTCTTCATCACTATCTAATTTAGCTTTGCCTAAGTGATTCATTAATTCCATGATGGCAGCAATAGCGGTATTGAAAGTATTACGACGACCTATATCATCAGTAACCTTAGCAATTGTTTTGTGCAACTCACGGCGTAATTTTTTCTGATTAGCATTTAAGGTTAAATCAGCAAGGTTAGCAACGTCCGTGCCTTTTGTTTCTTCAACAAAATCATTCGCTAGTTTATAAACACGCTTAACAAAGCGGTGCGCACCTTCAACACCGGCATCAGACCATTCTAATGTTTGCTCTGGCGGCGAAGTGAACATGATAAATAAACGTACCGTATCTGCACCGTATTTCTCTATTACTTCTTGCGGGTCAATGCCGTTGTTTTTAGACTTAGACATTTTGCTCATACCAGCAGAAAGCACTGGCTGACCATCAATCTTGCTGATTGAAGAAATTACATTGCCTTTTTCGTCACGCTCTGAAGTCACGTCACTTGGTGCGATCCATTCTTGTGCGCCATTATCAGCTTCACGATAATAAGTCTCCGCTAATACCATGCCTTGACATAAAAGTTTTTTAAATGGTTCATCACAGTCAACTAAACCAACATCACGTAATAATTTATGGAAAAAACGTGAATAAAGTAAATGTAAAATAGCATGTTCAATACCACCGATATATTGATCTACCGGTAACCAGTAGTTGGCTTTGGCAGGATCAATCATTTGGGTATCGTCATTCGGTGAACAATAACGAGCGTAATACCATGAAGACTCCATGAAGGTATCAAAGGTATCTGTTTCACGTAATGCATCTTCACCGTTATAGGTGGTTTTTGCCCACTCTGGGTCAGCTTTAATCGGTGAAGTAGTGCCGTTCATTACGACGTCTTCAGGTAGCACTACCGGTAATTCACTTTCCGGAACCGGCACTGATTCACCATTGGCAAGGTTCATCATCGGGATTGGTGTACCCCAGTAACGTTGACGTGAAACGCCCCAATCGCGTAAACGGTAATTAGTTTTAATTTTACCTTTGTTTTCGCTAGTTAATTTATCGCTAATGGCTTTGAAAGCTTGCTCGAAATCTAAACCATCAAATTCACCTGAATTGATTAAGGTAGATTTTTCTGTAATGGCAGCAGTATTAATATCATCGCCTTCTTGGCCAGCAATAACTTGCTCTATTGCTAAACCATATTTAGTCGCAAACTCGTAATCACGTTGATCATGACCCGGTACCGACATTACCGCACCTGAGCCATAATCCATTAATACAAAATTCGCAGCCCATACCGGCACTAATTTACCACTAAGCGGGTGAATAGCTTTAAGACCTGTATCAACACCTTTCTTTTCCATTGCTGCCATATCGGCTTCAGTGGTTTTACTACCTTTACATTCTTCGATAAAAGCAGCTAATTCAGGATTAGTTTTTGAGGCTGCTAATGCTAGCGGATGCTGAGCAGCAAGCGCGACATAAGTAACACCCATTAAGGTATCTGGACGTGTAGTGTAGATATCAAATTTTTCATCTGACTCGCTAACTTCAAAAGTCATCTCAACACCTTGAGAGCGACCAATCCAGTTACGTTGCATCGTTTTTACTTGTTCAGGCCATTCAGTTAACTGGTCTAAATCATTAAGTAATTCTTCAGCGTAATCGGTAATTTTGATAAACCATTGTGGTATTTCTTTACGTTCAACCTTAGCGCCAGAGCGCCAACCGCGACCATCAATAACTTGCTCATTCGCTAATACGGTTTGATCAACCGGATCCCAATTTACAGTGGCATTTTTCTTATAAACTAAACCTTTCTCAAAAAGTTGAGTAAAGAACCATTGTTCCCAACGATAGTAATCAGGTTTACAGGTTGCTAACTCACGACCCCAGTCATAACCAAAACCAAGTGATTGCAATTGATTACGCATATAATCAATGTTTTCGTAGGTCCATTTTCCTGGCGCGGTCTTATTTTTAATCGCTGCATTTTCAGCAGGTAAACCAAAAGCATCCCAGCCCATTGGTTGCATGACATTTTTGCCTTGCATACGTTGGTAGCGAGAAATAACATCACCTAAGCTGTAATTACGGACATGACCCATGTGTAATCTACCACTTGGGTATGGGAACATGGCTAAGCAATAAAATTTTTCTTTATCTGGGTTTTCAATTGCTTGAAAGGTGTTGTTATCAGTCCAAAATTTTTGTACTGTTGCTTCAATCGCTTGGGGATTATAAATGGCTTCCATTAAGGTTTTCTCGAATGCTTTTAAGGTGTTATCGACTTGTTCGCTAAACGATACGAAAATGTATGATTTGACGGTTAAATCGACGTTAGAATATCGCTGTAGAATACCTTATATAACTGGGTAACAACAAGCATAATTGAGCACAAACTATAACTTTTCCTATACTTGAACCTATAGTTAAACCAATATGTGTAAAGGAGAATAGTAATGTCACAACAAAATGATTACTTTGCCGATATTTATAGAAAACTCAATGCCTGGTTAGAACAAGTGAAAGAGGAACAAAAACCACACATTGATGAGTTTGTTAAGCAAGCTAAGTTATATGCTGGTGCTGCTGAAACAATGTCTGAGGAAAAATTACAACAATTCACTGATAATTTGAAATATGATTTGCATGATTTTTATCAATTAAACCGTACACAAGCTAAAAATTCTGTCTACTTAGGTTTATTAAATGAGACTTTGTGGGATAACCTCGCCAAGTTAACCGATAAATCACAAGTTGAATGGGCTGAGCTTGTTGATGATTTCAATCATGATGGTGTGTACAAAAGTGGTGATTTCATTGGTTTTGGTGAGTTGCAATGCGATCAATGCGATGAAAAATTAACGATAATGCACTTTAGTGAAATAGGCGACTGTGTTCATTGTGGCTCAAGTGATTTCATTAGACTTCCACTAAATCCATAACTTTGTACTACAAAATTCATATTAACGGACATACAATCAACTTGTTAGCATAAATGTTAGCAAGTACACTAGCCTCAAAATTTAGATATGCTAACGACCATACATTAATTAGCCTATATGCTTTTCAATAACCTCTTTTAAAGGATTTACATGACTAAAACTCCTACTTGCCTTGAAGATCAAACCCGTGTGGGTGTTGATGATCTTACTTCTTCTTTGTCAGCTTCATTATTTTGTCATACTACAAAACCAGCGAGTAAGCTCAGTGATGTTGGCGTGCAAGGTTTTGTTGGGCATGAAAGGGCAAAAGAGGCATTGGACTTTGGTTTATCTATGTCAGCAATTGGCTTTAATGTTTTTGCCTTGGGTGAGCATGGTACGGGACGACAAACATTAATTAAGCAAATGCTGACTTCTCTTGCAACCAAAAAGAATGCACCAGATGAGTGGTGTTACACCAATAATTTTGATGAAAGCCATATTCCATTAACCTTGTCAGTTAAACCCGGTGATGGTAAAGAATTACTGGTCAGTATGAATAAATTTATTGATGCGTTAATTAGTTTATTTCCTGAAGTTTTTGATAATCCAGGTTACCAAAGACAAAAGTCGGCTATTGATAGGGAGTTTAATCAAAAATATGATCAAGCAATATCGGTGGTTGAGGAGCTTGCATTAAAAGATAATGTGGTTTTATATGAAGAAAATGGCGAAGTAGGTTTTTCACCCTTGGTTGAGGGAAAGCCTTTAAATGATAAAGAATTCTCGAATTTAAATGAAACTGACAGAGCTAAGTTCTACAAATCATTAAATGAATTAGAGAATGTTCTTTCAGAGCAATTACTTGAATTACCATTATGGAAACGACTTTCTTTTGACCAATTAAGAAAGCTTAAAAATGATACTGCTGAGCAGGCTATTAAGCCATATTTAACTGAATTAGAAAAAGAATTTAGTAATAACCAAGGCGTACTAAAATATTTAGCCAAAGTAAAAAACCATGTGGTTGATGTCGTATTAGAAACATTAGTAACTGAATCTGATGATACGCCAACCGATAGAGAATTACGTAAAGTAATGGTTGAACGATTTTTGCCTAACCTACTGGTGCCACATGTTAATACTCAAGGGGCACCTGTGGTTTACGAGCAAAACCCAACCTACCAAAATTTATTTGGTCATGTTGATTTTGCTAGCTTTCAAGGTGGTACTTATACTAGTTACCGCTTGATAAGACCTGGCGCTTTGCATAAGGCTAATGGTGGCTATTTATTATTAGATGCTGAAAAAGTACTTAGCCAACCTATGGTGTGGTCTCGTTTAAAGCTAGCGTTGAAAACTCAGCAAATTACCATCGAGAACCCTTATTCTGAATATAGCCAACCAAGTGGTTATAGTTTACAACCAGAAAAAATTCCTCTAGCGGTTAAAGTAATACTACTTGGTGACGCTGAAATTTATTATACCCTGCAAGATTATGATCAGGAGTTTACCGAGTTATTTAGAGTATTAGCTGATTTTGATCGCCACCTTGATAAAACAGACAGTAACTTAATTGCTTTTGGACAGTTGATCAGACAAAGAGCTGAAAAACATAATTATCCACAAGTGAGTAACGAAGCGGTATTGGAATTAGTACGTTATGCGCTTAGGCGAGGTGAGCATAAGCATAAAATTTCAGCCAATATCGTGCAAGTAAATGATTTACTCGATGAAGCAAACTACTGCTGGCAACAGCAAGGCGGCAAAGGCTCTTTAACCGCAGAACATATTGCTTTAGCACAAGCAGCGAAAAAACGTCGCGTAGGAAGGTTAAGTGAGACTTGGCTCAGTGAAATTAAAGAGCAACAGGTTTTAATTAATACTGAAGGTGAATTTATAGGTAAAGTAAATGGTCTTACTGTTCTTGAAATAGGTGACAGTGTTTTTGGTACCCCAGCACGTATTACTGCAACCGTTTATGCCGGTAGTGAAGGTGTTACTGATATCGAACGAGAAGTCGATTTAGGTAAATCGATTCACTCTAAAGGTGTTTTACTTCTAACTGGCTACTTAGGTCATAAATACGGACAAACATTCGCCGTCAGCATCTCTGCAAATATTGCTATAGAGCAATCCTATGGCCATATAGACGGTGATAGTGCTTCTATGGCTGAACTGTGTGCGCTCATTTCATCTATTACTTTATTACCAATAGATCAAGGTCTTGCTATAACAGGTTCAATTAACCAGCACGGCGAAGTACAATCGATTGGCGGCGTTAATGAGAAAATTGAAGGGTTCTTTCAGTTATGTCTAGACAAAGGGTTAACAGGAAAGCAAGGGGTGATCATTCCGAAAACTAACGTCATTAATTTAATGCTTAATGATGACGTTATTAATGCGGTATCTCGCGGAGAATTTGTTATTCACGCCGTTGAAACAATCGATCAAGCACTTGAATTATTGATGAAAGTTGATGCTGGTGTTATTAGCAAAACTGGCCGTTATCCACGAAAATCTATTCATGGCTTAGCGCTAGATAAACTAGAAAATTTTGCTGACATACTTAATGGTGATGAAGAGTAGCTTGTTTGTCTATAATTTAAGCTAAATATAAGTTATATCGTTCGAAAATTGCACATGTGTAATGTGTTTGTTAGTATCGTTTACATAAAAACAACAACTAGCATGAGATTCAAGTGGAATTTTCAACGGAAGAACTAGATTTTTTTAACAACATATTTACTGATACCCCTAATGACAGTATCGTTAGTGAATCACAACATCAACTAACGATGCAAACAGATATCCCTCAATATCTAAAGCAAGTATTAGTGGGCAGTAAACTTACCTTATTAGCTGAAATTAGCCATTATCAATTATGGTTTCCCGTCGCACTATCTATCAATGGGCAAGGAGACTTCTCTCCCAAACTAAGTACACCAGAAATAATTGATGTTAAAGGCAGTGAACGTAGTTGGCGGGTAAGTACCCCTAAAGATGTTGCTGTAATTGATGTATTTAATGGTCAACAAATTGAAATACTGTCGCTTTCAGCTACAGGTTTAACATTAAAAATGCCGGCATCAGGCGAAAAGAATCTTGACCTACAGCAAACGTCCTTTGAAATGAGCCTAGCGGGCGAAGATCCATTAAAACTGGAGCTTGATTTAGTTAGGCATGAAGAAGGTATTGTTGCAGCTAAGTTTAAAGGCCTTCAAGAGGGAAGGGAGTCATTGAGAAAGTTCCTATTTAACTCGCACAAAATAGAATATTCAAATCTTTACCAAGACATTATTTTATAAAGTTCTTGCCAAGTCTTAAATAGTCTGTATAATGCGCGCCTCGATAACAGGTTGAATGATTTTCAGCCAAAGTTAGTCCAATAAGGGACTTACTTATACTAACTAACGATAGTTAAATGGATGTATAAGTATATCGAGATGAGTGGGGTTTTACCGCCCAATAGACTTACCAGCTAGTTCGCCCCTAGAATTAGCAAGAAATATAGCGTCAATAGAACGCTATGCGCCTTAAGTCTTCCTGGTGGTTTCCTCGTATATATTTTAC
>Ga0209292_1001969_pt1 | contig 24404 bp, 21 predicted proteins | sample GOMGulsemesocosm_2_FD_184634 | JGI IMG/M metagenome (GOLD analysis project Ga0209292, IMG submission 184634) | Methane-oxidizing microbial communities from mesocosms in the Gulf of Mexico - GOM9C Gulf of Mexico (SPAdes) (version 2) | ecosystem: Environmental > Aquatic > Marine > Cold seeps... | reverse complement strand
GGTACTTATCGCCTCTAAGTTACAGTTAGAGTCGCCAGTCGAAGGGTAAAAAAATCGATTACAGAGTCATTAAGTGATCCCCAATATTTATTGGGGATTTTTGTTTATTTAAAGACTTCTGTTTTATTACTATTCACACACAGTCTATGTTTACACTCTAGCTGTCAGGCTTAACGGAATTTATAGGTTTTGAGATATCCTTAAGGAATCAATTAAAACCTACTTAAAGACCACTGTCTTATTACCATTCACAAAGAGTTTATGCTCACTGGCTAATTGCAGGGCTTTACAGAAAACTGTCTTTTCAACATCTCTACCTAATCTAGCCAAAGACTCTGCATCATCATCATGTGTTACATGAATAACATCTTGCATAATAATAGGGCCTTCATCTAATTCGTCAGTCACATAATGGGCTGTTGCGCCTATCATTTTAACACCACGGTCATAAGCTTGTTGATAGGGTTTAGCACCAATAAATGCAGGTAAAAAGGAGTGATGTATATTAATCACTTTACCGCTGAAGCGTTTTACAAAATCACTGCTTAAAATGCGCATGTATTTTGCTAAACCAATCAAGTCAGGTTGATAGTGCTCAATTTGTATTGCAACTGCTTCATCATGCTCTGCTCGAGTCAGGCCTTGATGGCTAATAAAGTGATACGGTACATTAAACCCTTTAACAAGTGGTTCAAGCGTTTCATAATTAGAGATAACTGCAACAACTTCAATATTTAGCGCATCTTCAAAGTATTTTAATAAGACTCCCCCTAAACAATGGGCTTCTTTAGTTGCTAATAAAACAACACGCATTTTTTCTTGGCCAATTAGCTCAAGATTACAGTCACTAGGCAATTGTGCATTTAATTCCTCAAGAAAGTTTACTTTGGTAAAATCTCCTTGAAGTTCTGTGCGCATAAAAAACCTTTCATTGATATTATCAACAAATTCGTTGTTTTTTATGATATTTAATTTATGTTCATAACAAAGTCCTGTGATTTTAGCGATTAAACCTTTTTCATCTGGACAGTCAATTAGTAATACTTTTTTCATTTCATTCCCCGTATACGTTCAAGCTATTTCTGTTAACAATGAAAGCTAAACAGCTCATCATTATTTGGCAAAGGGGACCTGATTGAAAGTATTTATTTCATAATTTTTAAATTCATGGTCACAGTACCTTCTTCAAAATCTCGTGCGATTTTAAATCCAAGCTTACGGGCAAGTTCAATCATACCGGTGTTTTCTGGTAATGTAATACCTGTAACTAAGGCAACATCTTGTTGTATACAATGATCTATTGCACTTTGTAATAAGATCCGGCCTAAACCTAATCCTTTTTGATCTGAACGGATCACGATTGCAAATTCAGCTTCTAGATTATCAGGATCCATGAAAACGCGAGATACACCAAGTGTTTTCGCTGTACCATCAATATCTTGCGATACAATAAATGCCATCTCACGGTCATAATCAATCTGTGTCATTTTTGCTAATTGATCATGACTAAATTGCGGTAATTCACCAAAAAAACGTTTGTATCTGTCTTCTTTATCTAGGGCTAGATCAAAGTCCCTATGAGATTCTTCATCTTCGGGTTTGATAGGTCTTAAAGTTGCCATTGTTCCATTTTTTAATCTGATCTTTTTTTCTAACTCTTTAGGATAAGGGCATATTGATAAACGTTTAAAGCCAATTTTAGGTTGATATTTTTTCAGCTGTATTACGGCATCAAGCACTAAAAACTTTCCTCCGCTGGCGAGAACTGGGTTTAATTCTATGCTTTGAATATCACTTTGCTCAATAATGAGTTGTGATATACGTGTAAGGAGTGCACATAAAGTATATTTGTCTATCTTATCGGATAAAAGCTTTTCTTTTATTAAACCTTTATCTTGTGCCGATGCAATAAGGTACTTTGCTAAGTTCATATTGAGTGGCGGTAAAGCGACAGCTGCTTGTTCGTAATTTAAACTGGTACCTGATTCCCCAAGTAAAATTACGGGGCCAAAGTTGGGGTCTGTTTTTACCGCAATACGTAGCTCTTGAGCGCCGGCACGCGGGGCCATTTTTTGGAGTGAAAAGCCTTCAATTTTGGCATCTGGATACGTACTTTTAATTCTCAACAACATCGCAAAGGCTGTTTGTTCAACTTCATCGGGATCATTGAGGTTAAGCACGACTCCCCCTACATCGGATTTAGATGAAATGCTTGGGCTTATTAATTTTAAAGCAACGGGAAAACCTATTTCTATAGCTTGTTCTCTGGCATCTGTTGGTGTTAAAGCCGCTTTAGTATCTATGGTATTAACACCATATTGATCTAAGATCTTTTTAGATTGATGAGTAGATAAGTAGTGTTCATGATCGGATATATGTTTATCAATTAAAGTCTGAATTATTTTTGGATCATGATTAGATGATTCCAATAAAGATTCTGGTGTTTGTGTTAGGTGTTTTTGGTTTCTTCTATATTGAATTAAGTGCATAAATGCACCTACGGCGCCTTCCGGCGTTCGATATGTCGGAATATAACCTTGGCTACATATCTTTCTTGCTTTAAAGGCCGCTTGCTCTCCCATAAAGTTAGTTAATACATAAGGACGTTGCATTTTAGGAATTTTATTAACTGTTTCAACAATAATATTTGCATAATCTTCACTCGGAGCGAGTGCTGATGGACTATGTAAAATCAGTAAGTTTTCGACTTCAGGGGCTTTGAGTAATATTTCGAGTACTTGTTTATATCGAGGTGGATCAGAATCTCCAAATATATCTACAGGATTGTTAGCCATGCCCTCTTGAGGTAGTACTTTGTTTAATAGTGCAATTGTATTGTCGCTTAACTGCGTTAGTTTTCCTGATGTGTGAGTTAGGCTATCAACAGCCATTACACCAGGTCCACCGCCATTAGTTAAAATGGTTAGTTGTTCAACTTTTAAAAGCTTAGGGTGAAGTGCAAGTGTTTGAGTTGCTGCAAATAGTTCTCGTAAATCATTAACTCTTAACATTCCGGCACGTTGAAACATAGCATCATAAATTGCATCTGAGCTGGTATTACCCCCAGTATGTTGTTGAGCTGCGATAGCGCCAGCTTGTGTTCTCCCTGTTTTGATTGCAATGATAGGTTTACTAAAAGCAGCTGCTCTTGCGGCAGAGATAAATCGACGTGTATCTTCAATATTATCAATATAAAGTAAAATAGCTTGGGTTTTGGCATCTCGGCCTAAAAAGTCAATTAATTGCGCAAAATCTATATCGATGCAATCGCCCATAGAAACAAAATATGAAAATCCGATATCTTTATTTTGTGCCCAATCTAATATGGTAGAGCAAACCGCAGCTGATTGAGAAATAAAAGCAATTTTCCCCTCCGATGCAACTGTATGTGAAAAGCTCGCATTTAAACCTATGCTGGGGACCAATAAACCTAAACAATTAGGCCCTAGAATACTTACACCAGAGGCTTTAGCTACTTCTTTTAATTGATGTTTATGCTCAGTTTTAAATCCAGAAGCAATTAGAATCGCGTATTTACAACCTTTAGTACCTAATTCTTCAATTAACTTAAAAGATAAATGTTTATTTGTACATATAATGGCAAGATCGGGAATTTGAGGTAAATCTGAGATCGTTGGATAAGCTAAAACACCATGAACCGCTTTATATTTTGGTGTAACTGGCATAACCGGGCCGCTAAAACCACCCTGTAATAAGTTTCTCATTACTACAAAGCCAGCGCGATTTGATTGATTTGATGCGCCGATTACAGCAACTGATTTGGGATTAAAAAATTGGCTGATACGTTTTACGGTCATATATGATCTTTGCCTTATTCTGATTCTAGTACTTTATCGATCCTGAGTTTATTATGCGACAATTAAGACTAATCCATTAGTATAATATACAGTTGTATATCTCTTAATGTAGAAGCTTTGATTTGGAACAATACTTAGGTATCCTAGTTGAATATTCGGGACAAATAATAATAAAAATAAAGGCTATTCATGACGCTTATGTTTATATGTGCAGCAATTGGCACATCAATACTTAACTTAGATACTTTGGTTGCTCAAGGTGATGTAGATAAATTATCCGTTACCCAGTTAGGTAGTGATAAACATGCAAGTGAGTTTTTAATTTCAATAAAGGAACAGGTACCTTTACATATCCATAAATATCATACCGAAATAATTTATATTCTTGATGGCAAAGGTGATATGACGATAAATGATAAAATCATTAAAATTAAAAAGGGTGATTATATTAGAGTGCCTGAAAATACTAAGCATGGTGTAAAAGTGACATCTTCAAACCCTTTAAAAGTGCTTTCAGTGCAAACACCTGAATATAATGGTTTAGACAAACAATTAGTGAGTTAAAAATAGTAAGAGGGTTATAACTGTGCAAAAAACTTCTCGTATTAATAGTTTTATTATTGGCGTTTCATTAATAATAGGTTTGATTGGACTAGGATTATCAATTAAAAGTGGGTTACTGAGTTTTAAATCAATGGAACGCTCTGTTGTTGTTAAGGGGTTAGCCGAACTTGAGGTGAAAGCTGATACGGCTATTTGGCCGATAAAGTTTACCGATGCAGGTAATGATTTAACGAAATTAATGGAAACAGTACAAACTAAAAATCAGAGTATCATTGCATTTTTAAAATTACATGGCTTTGATGATAGTGAAATCACTATAGGCACTCAAGCTGTACATGATAAATTTGCAACTGAATATTCAAATAACCAAAAAGTTAAATATCGCTATACAGTAGAGTCGTCTTTGTCTGTGTATACACACTCACCAGATAAAGTATTAAATGCAAGCTCTAAAATAAGTGAGTTAGCAAAACAAAATATAGTGATGCTCAGACAAGAATATAATAATAGATTAGAGTTTTTATTTACTAAACTTAATGATATAAAACCAAAAATGGTACAGACAGCGACTACAAATGCCCGTGAAGTTGCACTGAAATTTGCAAAAGACTCTGATTCAAAGTTAGGAAAAATAAAATCGGCAAAACAAGGCCTGTTTAGTATTTCAGATCGTGATTCAAATACGCCTAATATTAAAAAGGTACGTGTTGTATCAACAATAGAATATTACTTATCTGATTAAGCTATTTCGAAAAGTACTTTTATAATTTATAGGTTAATAATGATCCATAAAGCAAAATATTATTATATAACGGCAATTTTTAGTATTATTTTTACATTCGTAGGTTTTAGTTATAATGCTTGGCGTCTAGAAATTAGTGAAGATAATAATAATATTCGTATTGCCAGCTTTCAAGTCTTACAAGAATTAGCAAACTTAGAACTACTTGTATATACGGCACATTATGATCAAGATGTTATTAATGGAAGTCCAAGAAAAGGCTGGGTTAAAGTTAATTTAATCAATGATTTAAGTTACTTAACCCCGGTAGATGTACGCATTGAAACCAATGTATTAAAATCGGTTTGGCAAACTCAATGGGAAAGTATGAGTTCAAATAACGATGCAGCAATGAAAATTGTAAACGCCATTGATAAGGTCAGAAGGCAAGTTGTTATACAGCTGCAAAAATTAGACTAATGATGATCTGTCGATATAAAAAATAAAATAGAGGACTTATGCTTCATATAACTAATGGAGACAGCGCGAATAGTTATTTAAAAAAAATTGGCATCGAAGGCCAATTTCAAGCATGGCAAGATGTTTTACACCATGGCCCTATAACAGCACAAACCAACTTAAAAAAAATAAGTGAATATCGCAGCGAATTTTTAGCTGATTTTTTTTACATTGCTTTATCTGATGTTAAAGTAAAATTTAAACAAAGAGATGATGCATTACTCGCATTAGAACCAACAGATGAAATTATATTATGGCTAACCCCTGAATTATTTGATTGTTTGATTGGCTTACAGTTTTTAGCTTGGTTCAAAAACTCTGATATGGAGCAACAAAGTTTAAAAATCGTTATGCTACCCGATCATTTACCACCGAGAGAGCATAATGCCGAGCATATTCAGCGGTATTTTCAAACACGTTTCACGCCAGAAAAAACATTTTATGAATTATCAAATAAAGTATGGCAGGCTTTAATTTCAGATGAACAACTTCAAAGTACCAAACTTAAACATTGTTTAGATCTAGAGTTTAAATACTGGCCAAGTTTAAAGCTCGCTATAACTCGCTTTTTAGAAGAAACCCCGCCTAAGCCTGAACTTTCTCGTACGCAATGGCAAATATTAGATATTTTGTCAGTTAAACCGCTTACATTAGCCCAGCTTTTTGGTGAAAACCAACAATTAGAAGAAATTCCTTTTATGGGGGATTTAAGCTTTTGGTCTATTTTAGAGTTAATGCGAGAGTTAGTAGATATAGATACACAAGAATGTATTTTGCATCAAGATTTAATGTTTTATCATTTACACCAAGTGTCTTTATCTGAAAAAGGCAAAAAAGTGATCACAGGTGATGGTTTTTTTAGTTAGTCTAAATGATTTAATAGTTAGGGCTAGGTAAATGAGTTAATTCACTGGTGTTTCGACCATTAGATTTAGCAAAATACAGTGCTTTATCTGCATATTCTAATAACATATGATAATTATTATCTGCATGTGCCCGAGTGAGCGCTAAGCCGATACTTATTGTGAGTTGTTCTGATGTTTCACTTTTAACATGCGCTATATTTAATTTTCTGATTTGTTCATGAATTCGTTTAGCTAATGTAAATAAACTTTGCTCATCAGTTTGATTTACCACTACAATAAACTCCTCACCACCAATTCTACCCGCTAAATCATCAGGCCTAAATAATGACATTTCAATGGCATTAGCCACTTTAATCAGTGCTTCATCACCACCTATATGACCATAAAAATCGTTATAATTTTTGAAAAAGTCTATATCTATAATTAATACACCTACTTGCGCTTTATAACGACATGCATTTCGCCAACTTCGTTCTAAAAAGTCATCAATTTCTCTACGGTTATATAAGCCTGTTAATGGGTCGTGTGTTGCATGGTTAGCTAAAATATCAAGTCTCTTTTTATAACGAATATGTACTTTTAAACGTTCAAAAAAACAGTTACTTTGCGAGGGTAAGTGCAGGTAATCTGAAGCTCCCATATAAAAAGCCTGGATCTCTAGGCTTGTATGTTTACTATTTTGAAAATAAACCATGGGCACTGTATTCTTTTTTTCTTCATTAATGCTATTACATAAACTAAATGACATATCTAATTTACTTTCTACAAGCACTAAACATGGATTATTTTCAATTGTACTTTTAAATAACTCAGATATCTTATTATGAAAAACGAGTTCAAAATTTTCACTTTCACTTATTAATGTTAAAATACTTTTACTGTCACATAGACAGAGTATATCTATTCGGTCTTTAGCTTTAAAACCACAGACATTATTTTTTTCATTTTTATTTGCAATGCCTAAATTAATAAAGTCATTTAAACTTTTTGCATTTTGAAGTCCTAACATGACTTCACCTTGTTGATTACTCAAGGCAGGTATTCGCAAATCAAAATCGCCATGCATCCATAATTGCTGCCAAGAATCTAGGCTGTTTGAAGTAACTTGATCTAATGAAATAGGCGCTATATCAAGTTTGTTACATATTTCGGATAAGATATCTTCCTGAGAAATATCTAAGCTATCTAACCAAAGTGATTGATATACTCTTTGTCTAAATGCAGGTGATTTATCTGGTTTTTGTTTCGAAATTATCGCTAAGTAAGTATTAGCTAACTCTGTATTTGGGATGATATTTGGATTAATTATTTTTATTTCTGGCGCACGCTTTAATACAAGCTGATATTCAGTTTTTAACAGGTCTAATTGTTTAGGATCTTTTACATTCGAATTAGCGCCAGGCGCATGTTGAATAACACGCCATTCAATTTGATTTAATAATCCAAGATTATCTAACCTTTGATGTAAAGCAAAGCAAAAAGGGCAGTTAAAGTCGGCATAAACGATTGGTTTTGTATTAGGCAAACGTAGCTCACGGAAATTTTTATTATTATTTTATAAGCTTAGACTAAAATACATAATAAAAAAGGGCCAAAAGGCCCTTTTTAAGTCGTTGATTTAATTTATTTTGAAGCGACGTATTGATCTACAAAGTCTTCAAGTACATTTAATGGTAAAGGACCATTTTTTAGTACAACATCGTGGAATTCACGAATATCAAATTTATCACCTAGTTTTGCTTTAGCTGCTTTACGCAATTCTAAAATCTTTAACATACCGATTTTGTAGGCTGTCGCTTGTGAAGGCATTACAACATGACGTTCAACCATTTTAACACCGTCAGAAGTCGCATTTGGTGTGTTATTTACATAGTAATCAATACCTTCTTGGCGAGTCCATTTCATAGCGTGGATACCAGTATCTACTACTAAGCGACATGCGCGCCATAACTCCATTGATAAACGACCAAAATCTGAATACGGGTCTGCATATAAGCCCATTTCTTTTGGTACGAACTCTGAATATAAACCCCAACCTTCAATATAAGCTGTGTAACCACCAAATTTACGGAACTTAGGAACGCCTTCTAGCTCTTGTGCGATAGCTATTTGCATGTGATGGCCTGGAATTCCTTCATGGTAAGCAAGTGCTTCCATTTGGTAAGTTGGCATCGCTTCCATGTCGTAAAGGTTAGCGTAATAAACTCCTGGGCGAGAACCATCTGGTGCAGGCTGTTGGTAAAAGGCTTTACCAGCAGCTTTTTCACGGAATGCTTCAACTGCTTTTACTTTTAAGTCAGCTTTAGGTTTTACAATGAATAATTCATCTAAACGAAGTTTCATGTTGTCAATAAGTGCAACAGCTTCGTCTAAGTATTCTTGTTTACCTTCTTTTGTATCAGGCTTATAAAACTGCTTGTCAGTTTTCATAAACTGCATAAATGCTTTTAGGTCGCCTTTAAAGCCTACTTTTTGTTTAATTTCACGCATTTCGTTATGAATACGTGTAACTTCACTTAGGCCTGTTTTATGGATTTGCTTAGCTGTTAAATCAGTCGTAGTAGTACGTGCTAGCGCATTATTGTAAAAAGCTTCACCTTCAGGGAATTTCCATGCGCCATCTTCATTATTTGCACGCATTTCTAACGTTTTAAGGTAAGTTATTAATTGTTGATATGCAGGCTTGATTGATGACTCTAAGCTTTTTGTCGCTTCAGAGATAAGCGCATCTTTTTCACTTTGTTCAATTTCAAGTTTATTTACTTTACGTTTGAAGTCAGCTAATAAAGTTGAATCATCGCCTGATTCAAATGGTGCACCTTGAATGATATTTTTGCTTGATTCAATTACATGAGGAAAAACAAATTTAGGCGCAATGATACCTTTCTGTGCTCTTACTTCTAGATCTTTTTCGAGTTGAGCAAATACTTCAGTTACGCCATTTAAGCGAGAGATATATGCTTTTGCTTCTGACACATCTGCAATTTGATGTTGGTTAATCAAAAATGCCGGCACCATAGAGTGTGTACCAAACATTTGATTTACTGGGTAGTTATGATGACGCCATTTAAAGTCAGCAATGGTATCTTCAAGATTTTGTTTCATTAAGTTGTAGCTAACTTGAGTGCTGGCATCAAGCGCTGCGTAGTTCATTGCTTTTAATGTTAGTAAATCTTTTTTAGTTAAAGCAAGGTCCTCTAATGCACGGGCTTCAGAGCCATCATCCCATTTTCCATAGTCTTTTTTAATACCCATGTAAGTTTGGTAAATAGGGCTGCGCATCACATCGCGATTAAAAGTATCTTCAAAAAATGCATTTGCTTTTTCTGATTCAGTTTGCGCTGTTTTAACTACTTTATTAACGGAATCAGACATATTTGTTTGAGTTTGCTGACAACCTGTTAATAGAAGAGTACTAATTGCAGTAGCAATAAGTGTTTGCTTAATCATTATATTTACCTTTATTTCAAGAGTATTTTTATGGGTAGTATATATAGGTACACTTTAAAACCCAGTATTAATTTGTAACGAATTTTTAACCTATTTAATCTGAGTACGCTCAACGCTCATTTTTTGAATTGAAAATACGCGTTTATAGGCTTGGTTTGGCATTTGTTCTGTTTTTAATGCTATACCATCCCCGTTAATAAAGTGAGTGGTTACTTATTTAATGGGATTGGTATTACCATTTTTTAGACGAATAATTCTAACAAATCATTTAAGAATCGGTGACCTTTTGCGGTGACTTGCCACTGCGGTGCGTTATTATTAGATAATGATTGTAAAATTAATCCTTGTTCACTGGCTTTTATAAACGAATGCGTAACTAAACTGATTGGCAACCCTGTAAAATCAGTAAACTCACTTTGATCGAAAGACTCAAATAATCGCAATCTATTCATAAAAAATTCAAACGGTAAATCGTCTTTCTCAACTTGCCAGCTATTAAATAAATAGCTTTTAGGCAGCTCTGACTCACTCGGAGCCATATAACCTTTTGGATGTTTAATTTTAACTGTACGAACAATTTTATTTTGCACAGGCAAAGTGATTTTACCGTGAGAACCACAACCTATGCCTAAATAGTCACCAAAACGCCAGTAATTTAAATTATGCTGACATTGAAAGTCGGGCAAGCTATAGCCTGATATTTCATATTGCTGATATCCTGCATCGGTTAAAATATCATGGCCTTGTTCTTGGATATCCCATAAAGCTTCATCTTCTGGCAATTTTGGTGGGCGGGAATGAAATTGGGTGTTTTCTTCAATTGTTAATTGATACCAAGAAATATGCTTTGGCTTTAAAGCAATCACTTTTTGTAAATCACCTAAGGCATCTTCCAAATTTTGGCCAGGTAAACCATGCATTAAATCTAGATTGAAACTGTTTAAACCGGCGCTGCGTGCCTGCTCTGCGGCTTTTATTGCTTCATCGGCATCATGAATACGGCCAAGGGCTTTTAATTTATCGTTTTGCATGCTTTGAATGCCAATAGATATACGATTAATGCCAATATCAACATAACCTTTAAAGCGGCCAGATTCGACTGTGCCTGGGTTTGCTTCTAAGGTAATTTCTATATTTTCTTCAAAAGGGATCATAGCTTTGATGCCCTTTATGAGTGTGCCAATCGCTGTTTCCGTTAATAAGCTGGGAGTGCCACCGCCAATAAAAATAGATTTTAACTTACGGCCTTGTACATAATGTAGGTCTTGTTTTAAATCATTGAGTAAATCTTGGATATAATCAGTTTCGGGGATAATGCCTTTTTGACTATGGCTGTTAAAGTCACAATAAGGACATTTTTGCACACACCAAGGAATATGAACATATAAGCTAAGGGCTGGTAATTTCATTGTTATGCTTGCAACTTATTTTGTAATAAAACAAGTAGCTGTTTTAAAGCTTTGCCACGATGACTTAAAGTATTTTTTGTTATTTTATCTAATTGAGCTGAAGTGGTTTGTTTTTCGGGTACATAAAAAACAGGGTCGTAACCAAAACCATTTTCACCACTAGCTTCAGTTGTTATTTTACCTTCCCAAAAGCCTTGGCAAATGAGTGGCGTAGGATCATCAGCATGACACATTAATACTAATACACACCAAAAGCGTGCGGTACGTTTTTCTTCAGGCACATCTTTAAGCTCAGATAGTAATTTTAATAAATTATCTTTATCACTGGCATCTACGCCTGCGAAACGTGCAGAATAGATACCTGGCGCGCCATTGAGTGCATCTACTTCTAACCCTGAATCATCAGCAATCACAGGTAAGCCTGTAATTTTTGCAGCATGACGGGCTTTTATTATCGCATTTTCAACAAATGTAGTACCAGTTTCAGCCACTTCAGAAACATTAAACTCACTTTGCGGCACAACTTCAATATTTAAAGCGCTTAGCATATCGCTTAATTCTTTTACTTTTCCTAAGTTGCCAGTTGCCAGTACTAATTTATTCATGAAAATGCTTACACTTTTATTGAGGATAAGCTCGATCATACTGTCGGAATCCCCAAAAAGCTATTTAAAACAGCTTTACCAATAACAATCCTACTGCGATATAAATAGCTAACTCAATACTTGCGATTCCAATATTATCTTGCTGATCGATTTCTGATTCAGTATTTATTTTTGGCAATGCTAATCTAATAGCTAAAGCACTTAAAAGTTGCTGTAAAATTATTAAGATACCACATTGCATCACTACCATAAGTAAGTTTTCAACCATTTTTCCTGGGAAGTATGCAGCACTTGCTAATCCAGCATAAATAGCTAAACATGCTCCGAGTGTTTGTCCGCCATAACGTAGACCCAGAGAAATATTTTCAAATTTAAATTGGTTTTGTAATGAGCTACCTTGATTTGCTTTGCTAAAAACATACTCTTGCCAGCGACTGTTTAAATACATAAACACCTGAAGAAGAATGAAAGTAACGGCTAAGATCAATAAACCATCTAAGCTTTGGGCATGTGACCAATTATATAAACCTAAAACCAGTATGCCATTGCCTATCATCACACCTGATTCGACTAACGCAGCACATATATTTTTATGCTGAATTTCTTTTTCTTCGTTAAAATCTTTTAAAATAAAATGTGCGTGAATATTTTTACCGATATGAATATAAGCAAAAGCAAATAACATAAGTAAAATACCATATAAGGTGTCGGCTCTAATATCTGTAAAACTCAGGTTTTTAAATAAAAAACCGGTTACAACTAAAACCGTAAAAAGGGTTGAAGCATAGCTTATGCCCATTGCAAAGTTATCTTTTTGTGCCAATTCCTGGCGTAAACCATTAGGTGACTTATTTTTCATTATTGAACGAACAATTAATATAACCATTAAAGCAAGAATAAAAGAGCTGCCAAGCGCGATAAAGGCTTGATTTGAAAGAGTGATATAATCCATAGTGTTGCGCTATAGTGATTGAATTAACAGATTTTATATGAATTTTTTGGAGAAATATATGTCGATTAACTTGTCTGAAGCTTTATATCAATTAGGTATGAAAAGGTTTACAGAAATTTATCCTGAGCAAGTTAGTGACCATATTACTCCAGATTGTGAAAATTACGCTCTTGTGAAATTACTTGCCTTAAGTGATTTTGCTTATAAAAAACTACTTAAATCACCAGAGTTAGGCTCTTGGCTATTAAATGAAAATGAAATACACATTACTCAAATAAAACCTCCATTAACACAAGATCAAATCAATAATGAATCAGATAAAGCATGTTTTAAATTTTTAAGAGATTATAGAAATCGTTATTGGTTAAAAGTTGCTTTTTTAGATTTAGTTGTGAAAAATCCGATAGAAAATAGTATTAATTACATTTCAAAATTATCCGACTCTTTGATTCATAGTGCTTATTTATGGGCTTATGAACAAGTTGCTAAAATAAATGGTAAGCCGTTAAATGCAAATGGTGATGCGATGCCTATGTTGATATTAGGCATGGGAAAATTAGGTGGATTTGAATTGAATTATTCATCTGATATTGATTTGATTTTTAGCTATCCTGAACATTGTGATACCCAAGGTGGTAGGCGCAGCATTGAAGCGCAAGTCTTTTTCACTAAGGTATCACAAAAATTAATCGCCGCTTTAAATCAAATAACCCCAGATGGTCAGGTATTTCGTGTTGATATGCGATTAAGACCTTTTGGCGATAGTGGTCCTTTAGTACTCAGCTTTAGTGCTATGGAAGATTATTATCAAGAGCAAGGTCGAGATTGGGAGCGTTATGCCATGCTCAAAGGTCGACTGGTTCATTGTAATGAATCTGATTTTGTATCTGAGTTTGAAGCACAATACAGAGCTGAATTTTACTCCTTGTTAAAACCGTTTATTTATCGCAGATATATTGATTTTTCAGTAGTGGAGTCTCTTCGGAAAATGAAAGCGATGATAGCGCAAGAAGTCAGGCGAAAAGGCTTAAAAGGCAATATTAAACTCGGTGCGGGTGGTATTCGCGAAGCTGAGTTTGTTGTTCAGGCTTTTCAAATGATAAGAGGCGGAAGAGATACCAACCTACAAACTCAATCTTTACTTAAAGCACTTGAGCAGTTAGTTGAATTAGGTGCATTAGAAGTTAAAAGTGCACATCAATTAAAACAAGGCTATTTGTATTTAAGAAAAGTAGAGCAATATCTGCAAATTTTTAATAATGAACAAACACAAACTTTGCCTTTAGAAGAGCTTAATCAGCAAAGACTAACGCATTTATTAGGTAAATCTAACTATGAGGAAGTACTTGGAGAGATCTCAAATGTAATGATACAAATTCATGATGAATTTGATCTTATGGTAGGCACTGAAAAAGAAGTTGTAGATGATGACTCTATATTATATGAAACCTTATGGGGTAATTCTGATTTTAGTTTATTAGACAAAACACATTTTTCAGATGCAGAGCAGCAGATATGGAAAAAGGAACTATCAGAGTTTAAACAGCAATTAATAAAAATTAAAATAGGCAGTAGAGGCCGAGATACCCTCGATAAATTGATGCCAAAATTATTAGAGCAATTAATTTTGGCTCGCAAGGACCAGTCACTAGATGTCAGTGTTTTTAGTATGATAAATCAAGTGATTTTAAAGGTAGCATCAAGAACCGCTTATTTAGAATTGCTATTTGAAAACCAAGGCACATTAAAACAGTTAGTTTTATTATGTAGTCATAGTAAATGGATTGGAGAGCAAATTGCGCGCTATCCGATTTTATTGGATGAGTTGATAGATCCCGCCATTTTATATCAACCTTTAAATCTGAATGCTTATAAAGATGAAATTCGTCAATACTTTTTACGAATAGACAGTCAAGATTTAGAGCAACAAATGGAAGCTTTAAGGCAGTTTAAACAGGCCTATCAACTTAGAATTGCAGCTGCGGATGCCACTGGCGTTCTTGATATTACAAATGTGAGCAATCACTTAACGGCACTTTCTGAAGCAATTGTAGAGCAAAGTGTATTGCTTGCTTGGCAACAAATGGTTGAGCGCTTTGGCTATCCGCAAGATGCAACAGATGAAGATAAAGGTTTTTCAGTGATCGCATATGGTAAAGCAGGCGGCATTGAACTCGGTTATGGCTCAGATCTTGATTTAGTATTTTTACATAACAGTTTAGGAAATACCTTAACCAATGGTGCTAAGCAAATAGACTCGCGTCAGTTTTATTTGAAACTCGCACAAAGGTTAATGCATTTATTTAATACGCGTACCGCATCGGGTATTTTATATGAGTTAGACACCAGATTAAGACCTGAAGGTGCTTCAGGGTTATTAGCGATTAATATAGAAACCTTTGGTGATTATCAGTTAAAAGAAGCTTGGACGTGGGAACATCAAGCGTTAGTGAGAACGCGTATGATATTTGGGCAAACTTCCTTACAGCAAAGGTTTTATGAAATCAGAAAGCAGGTTTTAAGTCTTAATCGAGATAAATATGAATTAAAAACAGAAGTTGCCAAAATGCGAGAAAAAATGCGAAAACATTTAGCGAAAGGCAATAATGAATTATTCGATTTAAAACAAGATAAAGGCGGCATGGCGGATATTGAATTTATTGCGCAGTATCTGGTATTGGCAAATAGCCATAATCAAGAAAAAATAATGTTTTATCCTGATAATATTCGCATTTTTAAAACAGCAAGCAAGCTAGGTTTAATTTCATCTGAGCAAGGTGAACAGCTGATTAAAGCATATTGTGACTACCGAGATCAGTATCATTTATTAAGCCTACGCCAACAGGATAAACTAGTAAGTAAAGGTGATATTCAGCAGCATAAACATAATGTGTATAAAGCATGGCAAGATATTTTAGAGTAATTAAAGTCACTTTGTGGCATGAAAAAGATTTAGATCTAACTGAATAAAGGTCATTTGGAATTTGTTGAGAGACATCTTGCACTAAGTGAAAGTATCTCAAATACAAATAAGGTTTTACATCGTTGCTTTGATACAGTTTTCACGGACAAATTGAGATGGTTTTTCAGTGATCACAGCAGCGCGATGTTTATAACAAAAAAATGTTTTTACATCATATTCAAAATCACTATCAATGGCTTTGCCTACTTGATATAAAGTAGATACAAAATTATTTTCAACTCTGAAATTATGCTTCACTTTATAGTCTTTATTTAAATACCAATAAAAAGCGATGCCTTCATCTTTGGCATATTGATTCATGATTGATTTAAGGGTTTTTCCTGACTCAAAACGTCGGCTTTGCACTGTGCCTTTCCATTTTGCAGTGGAAGGTTTAACTATTTCAGCGCGTTCTTGTAATACAGAAGTAAGCTTTGTCGTAGGCACTTTAATGTTTTGAACAAACTCACTATCAGATGTCATATTATCTAAAGAGCCTCGAATTGAAGCGTAAAAGCTAGATAGGCCATCGGCAGCAGCATTTGATTTATTTTCTTTTGCGGGCGTATAAATAGGGCCATCAGCCAATAAAAAATAAGCCGCAGAAACAATTAATACAATTGCCAATGATAAATGTTTAATCCAAAACCACATAATATGAACCAACTCTATAAATTTATTAACCATATTAACATTTTTTTAATGTCAATCAATCCTTTATAGTTTGGACTTTATTTAAATTAGAATCTATCCAGTGATTTGTTTTAAAAAGGGTTTTATTTGATTAAACAAAGTGTTACCTTAATTAGGGACTTTAAGTCGTGTTTTTAAATGATAAAATTAAGGAAAATATAATAATGTTAAGAAGTTTGGCAGTTGTAGCTTTATCTACTTTGGCTATTGTAAGTACTTCCGTTGCTGCAAACGGTTATTGGGAATATAAAACAGTCTGTGAATATGAAACTACTTATGAAGTAGTTCCTTACACTCAGTGTAATTATAGAAATTGGGAGCATGGGAAGTCTGATACATCAATTCTCAGCGAACATGTTTCTTGTCCTAGTTCAAAATATAGTTCAGTGTTCATTAATGTTGAAACATGTAAGTGGGAGTGGCAAGGTCAGTATCCCAATCAGAAATATGTTAAGGTTTGTACTGAAAGTCAACAATTCAGCAATTTGAGATTTGACTTGCTTAGCACAAATCATTTTGAAGATGTCTCAGCAGTTAGAAAACAAATCCCAGGTTCTTGTAAGGAAGAGAAGGTTTGGATTGAGCTTTGTAAGAACTGCTCAATTCCATAATAAACTTCATCTTTTTCGTAAAGAAACATCATTAAATGGTGTTTCTCTTGAAAGTAAACTCAATTTAAAAAGTAAATTAATCATTTGTTTAATACATTTAGAACAAAGGAAATAACTACTTTTTGGATGGTTTTTATTCTTTTTTCTTGAGTTTATAAGATAAAAAAGTCAAATAAATATGATTCTAACCTCCCATCCAAGTGAAATACAAAAACACAAATTTGAAGACGTTTTAATTTTTATATGACTCTTATTTATATAAGGAAGGCGTATCTATATCTGGGCGGGTTTTAAAACGTCTATGTAACCACATATATTGTTCCGGTGCATTATTTACTGCATATTCAATATGTTGATTTACGCGTGTTAAATCTTCCACTTCATTACCGGTAGGGAAGTTTTCAAACAGTGGCGTAATTTCTATGTCGTATTTACCCTCAGAAGTGCGTTTACTGCTAAAGCCAACGGTTTCACAGTTTTTACTTGAAGCAAAAAGCGTGGTACCCGTTGTGGTTGCTGTTTCTGTCATTGCAAAAAAGGGCACAAATTCACAGCGTTTTCTACCATAGTCTTGATCGGGCAAGTAATAACATAGCTTTTGTTTGCTAAGCGCTTTAAGCAAGCCTTTTACGTCTTTTTTACCGATCAAATATTCATTTGAACCTAAGCGTCCTTTTGTCATAAAGTATTCAATTAAAGCGTTATTATGTGGGCGATAAAAACCAACGCCATTTTGTGTTTCACCCATCATGCGACCTGCCATTTCAAGATGCAGCATATGTGGGACTAACATGAGCACACCTTTCCCTGACGCTTGAATATCTTCAATATGATGAAAGCCTGTTATTTCACCATGATGACGCTTAACTCGCCACTGCGGCCACCACCATGACATGCCTGACTCAAATATAGCGATGCCAGTATTTTCCATATTTTTAAGTACTAATTGGCTTTGTTGCTCTTTTTGCATATTGGGAAAACATAGCTGAATATTTCGCTCCGCAATATGCCTGCGTTTTTTAAAGTATTTATGGAGTAGACGGCCTATGCCTTTTCCCATAGCTATCTGTAATTTAAATGGCAGCCAAGATATGGTGTATAAAATAGCTGTACCAACCCAAGTTAGCCAAAACTTAGGATGTAAGAATAATAATTTAAATTTAGGATCGTTTACCACAAAGCAACTCAAAGTTAGGTATTTAGAAAGGTAAGATTATAAGCGAGGTAAGTCGTTTATTGAAAGTAGTTTATTGAAAGTAAGGGGAGTATCACTACTCCCTCAAACTAATATAGATTAGTTTAAACCGCGATTAATCGCTTCAATATCTGTTTTATTAAGCGTACCAGCAGCTTGTTTTAAGCTTAAAGTAGATACAACATAACGATAACGAACAGCTGATAGGTTACGTTTAGCATCAAATAAATTACGTGTGCTTAGTAATACATCAACAATTGTACGCGTTCCTACTTCAAAACCCGCTTCAGTCGCTTGTAAAGCACTTTGTGCTGAAACAACCGCTTGCTCTAATGCTTTATAAGTTGCAATATCTGATACAACTTGGTTGTACGAAGTACGAACGTTGCGTGTTACTGAACGATGAGTTGCTTCTAAGTCTTCACTGCTTGCAACATAATTAGCTCTTGCTATTTCAACACCTGCCTGAACACTACCACCTTGATAAATAGGTGCTGATAAAGTAACTCCTAATGTAGTGCCTTCTTTAGGGGCTCTGAGGCCATCTTCGTTTGTTGGTCTACGATCCCAACTTTCGGAATAAGTTCCTTGAAGTGATAATGTAGGTAAATGACCTGTCTTAGCTTTTTCAATTCTTACTTTTGCAATTTCAAGAGATAGCTTTGATATTTGAAGTTCTAAGTTTCTTTCTTCTGATGTTTTAATAAAGTCAGCGCTGTTATCTGTAGGTGAAACTGTTGAAAACCTTGTTGTATTAAGCGGGTTTAATTTAGAGTGGTACTTACCTGTGATTTCACGTAATTGCTCTCGAGATGTTTCAACGTCATTTTTAGCAACAATTTCACGGGCGACTGCATTATCAAATTGTGCTTGCGCTTCGTGTACATCTGTAATAGCAGTTAAACCCACTGCAAACCTTTGTTTTGTTTGCTCTAATTGACGTTCAATGGCACGTTTTTCAGCTTGAACAAACTCCAAATCATCCATATTACCTAACACATCAAAGTATGCATTTGATACACGAACAATTAATGTCTGTTGAGCTAAATCATAGTTAGTTTTAGATTGTAGCGCTTCTTTTTCAGCAATTGTTAAATTTTTCCAGTTGCTGAAATTAAATAAGGATTGGCTTAAAGTTAGAGTACCGCCAAATGAATGGGTTTTATCATAACCTGTTGAGAAAGTTAAGTTTGGTAACAAGCTGCTCATAGCACTATCTATATTATATGAATCTCTATTAGCATTTGCTTTGGCTTTTAAAACTGTAGGATCATTTGCCGTTGCAATTTCAAATACTTGCAATAGATCCTCGGCGAAACTATTACTTGCAGCAAGGCTGCAACTTAAACCAATTAAGGCTGATAGTATTTTTTTATTCATTTTTTGCATCATGTGAGTGGCGTCCGTTATCAATTATTCTTTATTTAATTGCAGAGATGTTAAACTGTTTTTACGCGAACAGAAAAAACTAATACGTAAAATAAGGTGTTCAAGTGTAACAGAATATATTTAATTTTCTGGAACAAGGGTACACTTATATGGATTAGTGCAATAGCTATTTAGGTTTATATATGAACAATATTTCAATTTTCAAGAGTAAAGACATCGATCTCATTGAAAAAGAAGCAGTATATGATGGTTTCTTTAAAATTGAACGTTATGGATTTCGTCATAAGTTATTTGCTGGTGGCTATTCCGATACTGTTTACCGTGAAATCTTAGAGCGAGGCCACGCGGTTGCGGTATTACCTTATGATGCGAAAACTGATAGTGTTTTACTCATTGAGCAAGTGCGTATTGGTGCATTAGATCCTGCTTTAGATAAATCTCCTTGGTTATTAGAATGCATAGCAGGGATGGCTGATGGTTCTGATGATTATCAACAAGTTGCTATAAAAGAAGCAAAAGAAGAAGCTGGTTTAGAACTTGATAATTTAACTTTTATGATGTCTTATTTATCAAGTCCTGGTGGAACTACAGAGCGTTTATATCTTTACTTAGCGCAAACTGATTTAAGTCAAGCGGGTGGGGTATTTGGTTTAGAACATGAAGGTGAAGATATTAAAGTGCATGTTATGCCTAGAGCTCAAGCTATGGCATATCTTGAAAAAGGCATAATAGATAACGCTGCGACTGTGATTAGTTTACAATGGTTAGCATTAAATTTAGATAAGTTTAAATCATGACTCATTTAGTAAAGTCTCAAAAATACATTCCTAACTTACCGGCTTTTATGACGGTATGTGAGCAAAATTATTTTAGAGTTATGAAATTAATGCCAAAAACCGAAGCTGTTGGCGATACAAGTGTGATTGATGTTGAAAATTTTTGTTACCAATTAGAGATCACAGCGACTTCTAGATTTACAACTGATATCATATTTAAACAAATCAGTAGCAATGTTATTGGTTTTATCAATCCCAAATTACTAGTACGCGTTTACCATGATGCCCGAATGGCTGAAGTGATCAGCCCTGATTATTTAAAGCGTATTAAACCTTCAAATAAATACCCAAACCCTTTAATGCATCAAAAAGATGAAAAGTATCAAGTAAATGCTTTTTTATTAGATTGGCTTGATCATTGTATTACCCATGGGCGAGCTAGCTGTTTATGGGATGTGAACCATGGCTTGGTTTGATGCCTGTTATCAAATAGGTAAAGCAAATATCACAATTGCACATTTTACCGATTGTCATTTGTTTGCCCAAAACAGCGGTGAGTATTTTGATGTAAATACAGCCCAAGCATTAAAAAACTCACTAAAAGATATAAAAAGTAAAAAACCTGATTTAGCTATTTTTGGTGGTGACTTAACTCAAGATCATACTTTAGCGTCTTATGAAAATTTTGTTGATTTAATTCAAAGTGCCCAGCTCGATTTTCCGGTATTTTGGTTGCCAGGTAATCATGATGAAATAGATATGTTTGAAATTGCATTCAAAGATCAAAATAATTTACTGAACCATAAATGTATTGATACTGCTCATTTTCAAATTTTATTACTTAATAGTAAAAGTGAAACACCTTCTGGTTTTATTGATGAAATTGAATTAAAACAAATAAAAAAACAGATAAGTGAGAATGAAAAACCGAGCTTTATTTTTGCACATCACCATCCATTATCAGTTGAAGGCTACATAGATAAACATATTCTGACCAATGGTGAATATTTACTTTCTCAGCTGAACAATACAGATAAATTGGCTTTATTTGTTCATGGTCATGTTCATAATGAATATCAAAAAAATTATTTAGGTATTGATATCTGCGCTACACCGGCAACGTCAATTCAATTTAAAAAAAGAACAACTGATTGGCAACAAGAAAATTTAGGGCCTGGCTATAGGTTGATTAATATAAATGAGCAGGGTGAATTTAATACTCAGGTTATTTGGGTGAAAAGTAGTGACTAAACCTCGTGTTATTTATGTGCATGGCTTTAATAGCTCACCTGAATCATTTAAAGCAAAGCAATTTGGTCAATATCTTAAACAAACGTTTAATGATAGGGTAGAATACCTAGTGCCATGTTTAAACCATGAACCGTTAGCAGCATTAATTACATTAGAATCATTAATTAATGAAAAAACGCTTTTAATTGGGAGCTCACTAGGTGGATTTTTTGCGACTTACTTATCGCAAAAATTTGGCATTAAGGCTGTTTTAGTTAATCCTGCTGTAATGCCATTCAATTTAATGCAAACGTATTTAGGTAAACAATATAATCCATATCAAGATTATCATTATGAACTTGAAATAAGGCATGTTACGCAATTAAAAAAGATATATTTATCTAAATTGAAGCAACCTAAATTAGTTTATTTATTACAACAAACTGCCGATGAAGTTTTAAATTACCAAGATGCTGTAAAGTATTATTCTAATGGTAGGCAAAAAGTAGAATTTGGTGGCGATCATAGTTTTATAAAATTTGAACGTCACTTTGAAAGTATTGCTAATTTTTTCAAAATAGCTTAAAAATAAAACAATTAATCAAAATAATTAATCAAAACATAAATAATAAGTAAGAATATAGCAATTATGAGTGAACAAGATTATAACGCAGGGTCAATTGAAGTATTAAATGGCCTAGATCCAGTAAAACACAGACCTGGTATGTATACCGATACTACTCGACCTAATCATTTAGGCCAAGAGGTTATCGATAATAGTGTTGATGAAGCGCTAGCAGGCCATGCTAGTAAAATTGATGTTATTTTACATACTGATAATTCTTTGGAAATTGTGGATGATGGTCGAGGCATGCCAACTGATATTCATCCAGAAGAAGGTATTCCTGCTGTAGAACTTATTTTTGTCAAATTACACGCCGGTGGTAAATTCTCTAATAAAAACTATCAATTCTCAGGTGGTTTACACGGTGTGGGTATTTCAGTAGTAAATGCCTTATCTACTCGCGTTGAAGTAACCGTAAAGCGCGAAGGCAATGAATATCAAATGGCCTTTGAAAATGGTGACAAAGTTGAAGATTTATCAATCACAGGCACTGTTGGTAAAAGAAATACAGGTACTAGCGTACACTTTTGGCCTGATCCAAAGTATTTTGATTCTGCAAATTTCTCGGTTTTAAAACTGACTCATTTATTAAAAGCCAAAGCGGTATTATGCCCTGGTTTAAAAATTCGTTTTATCAATAAGCAAACCAAAGAAACACTTGAGTGGGAATATGCTGCAGGTTTAGAAGATTATTTAAAAGAAGCGGTAAAAGGCTATGACTGTTTACCAGAGCAGCCATTTATAGGTGATTTTAATAGCAAAACGGAAGGTGCTGAATGGGCTGTTGTTTGGTTACCTGATGGTGGAGAAGGCATAGCTGAAAGTTATGTGAACCTGATCCCAACAATTCAAGGTGGTACCCATGTAAATGGTTTACGCCAAGGCTTATTAGAAGCGATGCGAGAGTTTTGTGAATTCAGAAACTTATTACCTCGTGGCGTAAAGCTGACACCTGATGATATTTGGGATAAGTGTCAATATATCCTATCGGTAAAAATGCAAGACCCACAATTTGCCGGACAAACTAAAGAAAAGCTATCTTCACGTGTATGTGCTGCTTTTGTTGCCGGTGTTGTAAAAGATGCCTTTAGTTTATGGCTAAATGAACATACAGATAAAGCAGATTTACTGGCTGAATTATGTATTTCTAATGCGCAAAAGCGTATGCGTGCAGCTAAAAAAGTGGTTCGTAAAAAAATCACTTCAGGACCTGCATTACCAGGGAAATTAACAGACTGTGCTTCGAGTGATGGCGATCGTACTGAGCTTTTCTTAGTAGAAGGAGACTCCGCTGGTGGTTCAGCTAAACAAGCAAGAGATCGTGAATTTCAAGCCATCATGCCGCTTCGAGGTAAAATACTCAATACTTGGGAAGTCGATTCAGGACAGATATTAGCTTCTGAAGAAGTACATAATATATCTATTGCAATAGGCATGGATCCTGATTCTACAGACTTGTCACAATTGCGTTACGGTAAAATATGTATATTAGCGGATGCTGATTCAGATGGTCTTCATATCGCAACTTTATTGTGTGCTTTATTTATGATGCACTTTAGGGTTCTGTTAGAAAAAGGCCATATTTATGTTGCGATGCCACCTCTATATCGTATTGATATTGGTAAAGAAGTTTTTTATGCACTTGATGAAGATGAAAAAGACGGCATATTAGATCGCATTGCAGCAGAGAAGAAACGCGGTAAAGTAAATGTACAACGATTCAAAGGTTTGGGTGAAATGAACCCATTACAATTGAGAGAGACAACCATGGATCCAAATACACGTCGCTTAGTACAGCTTACTTTGGACGACGAGGGCAAGACCATAGAGTTGATGGATATGTTGTTAGCTAAAAAACGTGCCAGTGATAGAAAGCAATGGCTTGAATCTAGTGGCGATCGTGCTGAAGTTTAATAAAAATAATGTTTAGGTAGCAAAATGTCAGACTTAAACGCCTTGTCTTTGCAGGGCATAGAACAACAATCGATGGCGCGCTTTACTGAAGACGCTTATCTTAAT
>Ga0209292_1001968_pt1 | contig 24408 bp, 25 predicted proteins | sample GOMGulsemesocosm_2_FD_184634 | JGI IMG/M metagenome (GOLD analysis project Ga0209292, IMG submission 184634) | Methane-oxidizing microbial communities from mesocosms in the Gulf of Mexico - GOM9C Gulf of Mexico (SPAdes) (version 2) | ecosystem: Environmental > Aquatic > Marine > Cold seeps... | reverse complement strand
CCATGTGAGCATGACATAACGTTCATCCTGAACATAAAAAATCCGATGCTAGCATCGGATTTTTTTATACTTCATTTTATTTAGACACAAATTCGATTAAGTGTTGTATCTACATCATTAGAGGTATTTTGTTGCTGCTCAGCATGCTGTGCAACAGAGCTTAAGCCGTCAGTTATTTCCCGACTAAGAGACACAACTTCAGCCATGTTGGCATTCACCGATGCTGTTGACTGTTGCTGTTCTTCGGTACCGCTAGCAATTTGAGACGTTAGTGCATTTACTTCTGTAAATACCTGCCCAATTTTTTCTAATGCTTCAACGACTTCTCCTGAGTGCGTTAAGCTATCTTGCGTTAATTCTTGACCACGAGAAATAGCATTTACCGCATTCGTTGACTTTTCTTGTAACCCTTCAACCATAGATTGTATTTCAACAGTGGCTTCTTGAGTACGGTGTGCAAGCGCTCTTACTTCATCTGCAACTACCGCAAAACCTCGCCCCTGTTCACCAGCTCGTGCCGCTTCTATCGCCGCATTTAACGCTAATAAATTGGTTTGGTCAGCAATGCCACGAATAACATCAAGCACTGAGCCAATGTTAGAACACTCGGTTTGAAGTAATGCCAAGTCCGTTGCCATTTCAGTCACTTCTTGTGAAAATGCTTCAATAGTTTTCTGACTAGTATCTGAGGACGTTGTCCCTTGCGACAAAATTGATAAAACTTGATTCGTTGTTTCGCTAACTTGCGATGCACTTTCGGTTAACGTACTAGAGGTTGAGGCAACTTCATCTATTGAATGTGCCATTAGCTCAATTTGGCGAGCTGAATCATCAACTGATCGTACAGAATCACTCATTTGTGAAGCAAGCAATCCTGAACCTTCTTTAAGAGACTCTGACTCTTTTCTCAATTCAGTAATTACATCAGACAAGTTATTGATAAATGAACTTAATTCGTTAGTTGCATTAGCAAGTTCATCGCCACTGTCATCAACTAAAGGACCCGTTGGTGCATTTTCAGTACTGATCACTAAAGATAAATATTTTTGTAATTCAACCAAACGAGCCGACAAACTGTTTTCAAAGTAAAAGAAACCAGCGATTAATTGGAGAACAACTAACCCCGACAATATCCCAACAACGGCTGATTTACTTAACTCATCTACAAAAAGTAAAACCAATAAGATAGTTAACAGGCCAACTACAGCTGTTGGTATTAGTAATTTCACGCTTAAGCGAGTAAACATATATTATCCATCACATTAAAGTTATGATTAAATTGCTTAATTATTTAAACAATTGGTTTTATACACTTACAAATTACCTACTATTTAATGATTTGGCTAACAATATTTGAAAATTTTATTAATTGCTCAAATAGATCATTTAATATTAGTGACAATATTAATTTAAAATAACCTTAAGGACTTATCAGCCATGTCATTTTCAACCCTTTTAATTATTTTCATTACCTTAGCAATTATTGTCGGTGGTATTATGGTGTTAAAGAAGTCAGCAAAGAAATTCAACTTAACTAACGAACAACTAAAAGATATTGAATTACGTAAAAAAGAACAGAATGAAAAGGACTATCAAAGTAAGTAAACTAATGCGGCTAATTTCAATGAATAGTTTGAATGAAGTGAAATCCAAAATTTGTTTTTATCGGACTATGAACAACTAATACTTCCAATTTATAAACAATATAATAAAAACCTTTTGCCATTATCCCTTTCAAAACTCTGCTAAATTAGCGATTTTATTTCATATTTCTAATGCTTTTTCTGTTTTGACTAAAATATGCAGTGACGATAATATTATTTTAATAATTTATATTAATTGAATTATGGCTGACTAAACGTCTAAAGGAATATACTTCATAAGCAATTGATCTGACTTTTTTCTTCCACTTCTGCCACTATTCTCATAAAATCAACCTATAGATAACTTATCAAGGTGATTCATGACTTCAATCAAGCACTTGTTTGAGAATAACCAGCAATGGGCCGACAAAATTAAAAAAGAAGACCCTAATTTTTTTCAACGTTTGTCCGAGCAACAAAACCCAGAATATCTATGGATAGGCTGTTCTGACTCAAGAGTTCCAGCTAACGATTTATTAGGTATGGCGCCTGGCGAAGTATTTGTGCATCGTAACATTGCAAATCAAGTTATTCATACCGACTTAAATTGTCTATCGGTTATTCAATTCGCTGTAGAAAACCTAAAAGTAAAACATATCATAGTGTGTGGCCACTATGGCTGCGGAGGTATTATTGCCTCTATTGATAATAAACGCCATGGTTTAATTGATAATTGGTTAGGGCATATTAAGGACGTTTATCGCTTTCATAAAGAAAAGCTAGATGCGATTACAGATCATAAAACAAAAATTGACTTATTATGCGAATTAAATGTTATCGAACAGGTTGCGAATGTTTGCAATACCACAACGTTAGTCAACGCGTGGAAAGCTGAACAAGATGTTACTGTTCATGGTTTTGTTTATAATTTACAAGACGGTATTTTAAAAAATCTAGACGTATCTAGTCGCGGCATATAATGACTTTATCTATTTCAAATACAATATATGCAAAGAAACAAGCCTTCTCTGTCGGTGAAGTCGCGCTTGTTGGAGCCGGTCCTGGAGATCCAGACTTACTCACCTTACAAGCTTATCGATTTATCAAACAGGCCGAGATCGTTATCTATGATCGTTTAGTAAGCGATGAAATATTAGCTTTGTTACCCGAAGGTTGCGAAAAAGTGTATGTTGGTAAAAAACAAGCCGACCACCGCGTACCACAAGACGGTATCAATCAGTTGTTGGTTGATTACGCTAAGAAAAATAAAAAGGTATTACGATTAAAAGGTGGTGATCCGTTCGTTTTTGGACGAGGTGGTGAAGAAGCACAGTTTTTATTAAAACATGATATTGCCTGCCATATTGTACCAGGAATGACCGCAGCTTCTGCCTGTACAAGTTATGTCGGCATTCCGTTAACGCATCGTCAAGTGGCACAAAGTTGCACATTTATTACCGGTAACGTGCAAGCAAACGGAGAATTAGCGCTACCGTGGCACACCCTAACTGACAATAAGCAAACAGTCGTGTTTTATATGGGTATAAAAAGTTTGCCTTTAATTAGTCAACAACTAATGACAGCTGGCCGTCAGGGCTCTACACCTGCGGCGTTAATTCATAAGGGCACCAACCCTAAACAACAAGTTTACCGTGGTACCTTAGATAAACTTAATGACTTGGTTGAACTTCATAACATTAAACCACCTACTTTGGTCGTGATTGGCAATGTTATTAATACTTTTGATGAAGAATCTTTAGCTAATCTAGGATATTTATCACCTAAATAAATCTGTATTGATATTTTTCATTGCAACACACAATAATAAAAACGTAAAAAAGGAACTAAGATATGCAGGGAACTGTAACTTTCACAAATGACGGTATTAGCAATAGTGAACTACCATTATTATCAAACTTGAAGTTTGAATCACTGTCTCCTGCATACGCTCAAGCAAATCGTTATATTGATTTGTTTTCGACGCTGTTTCTAATCAGTCTTTTATATATTATTCAGCTGCAAAGTATTTATCCTTTATCTCAAGAAGTGATTAATGTTTTTCGATATATTATATGGGGCGTTGCGTTCGTCGGTACATTAAGCCTTATTTACACAATTTTAGCTGATAAAAGAAAATTTTATGCGCTGAGAGAGCAAGATCTTAGCTACAAAAGTGGTCTTATTTTTCGAAAAACTGTTAGTCAGCCTATGTTACGTATTCAACATGTAGAATTAAAACGAGGCCCTATTGATCGTAAAGTTGGCTTAGCAAAATTACAAGTATTCAGTGCAGGAGGGGCTTTACATACCTTTGAATTACCAGGCTTGCCTTTAGAAAAAGCTGAAACTATTCGTCAATTTATTCTTGATCACAAAGATGTAAATCATCATGGATAAGCCTCTTGAAGCTATAGACAATGAGTTAGAGACAAATAACATTCAAGCCATTCAAGATTTACAAAATACTCAAGACTGGCAGCGTATATCTCCGATAGCTATCCTGTACTTTTTGGTTAAGTTTATCGTCGGCATTTTGAGTAATATCGTTGTACTTTTACCAATGTTGTACCTTGGCTATGACAATTTAATGGCGCACCCTCATCTTTTTGCTCCTATTGCGCTTGGCCTATTAGCGGTAATTTTAACGTCGACCTTACTCAGTTTTTACTTTTTTCAATATCGATTGAATCAAGATCACATAGAAATACGATCTGGCGTGATATCAAAGAAATATGTAAATTTACCTTTTGCGAAAATTCAGAACGTAAAACTTGAACAACCTGTATATTACCGCCCTTTCGGTTTTACCTGTTTACAACTTGATACCGCAGGCTCCGCTAAACAAGAAGCAAAAGTAGTAGCACTAAAAACTGACTTTGCTGAGCAGCTAAAAAAAGAAATATTGGCGCAACATCAAGCGGTTAACTCTGCATCTTCAGATAATATTGATGAAACAGAAAGTAACTCCGCGACACATGAACATGTAGATGAAGTTATTTTAAATACTCGTAGCATTCCTGATCTAATCATTCATGGTTTAACCAATAATAGAATTTGGATTTTCCTTGGCGGTTTAGCTCCCTTTTTCGATGATTTTGGTAACTATATTATTGAGTTTTTCCAAGGTTTAGGGATCGATCTTGAAAAGATACTGACTTTTGCAGATAAACCAATGTGGCAAATCGGGCTTTATGCTCTTACTTTAACTTTCATTATTTTATTACCTTTCACCTTATTTTCTATTGCTGGTTCAATTATTACCTTTTACAACTACACCTTAAGTAAAGTCGGCGATCGTTATATTCGCCGAAGCGGTTTATTAACCAAATATGAAGTAATCATGCGCTTGGCACGTTTGCAAATGGTAGTACGTCAGCAAGACTGGTTAGATGTTTTGCTCAAACGTATTAATCTAAAATTTGAACAAAGTAATAGTGCTGTAAATCAATTTCAGGCAGGTGCACAAAATAGCCGTATCATTGTTCCATCTATTAATAGTGGCGAATGTTTAGCATTAATTAACGATGTATACCCTGAACACCAAATGATGGACATAAACTATCAACGCATTAGTAAACGTTTCTTATTACGAAACCTCGGTTTTATATTAACCCCTATATTTATGGCCTTATCGATATTATTTATTACTATCGGTAATGCTAAAATTATTTCATTAATTGCCCCTGTGTACTTATGTATTAGCTTATTGATCTATATGCGCTGGGTTCGATGGGGCTATGCCAAGGACGATAACTTTATATATATTCGTAAAGGTTATTTTGGTGTCGATTATTACTGTTTTCCCATTTATAAAACTCAGCAAGTGCAATTTAAACAAAGCTGGTTTCAACAACGTCATCAGCTTTGTACCATACGTATTGTACTCGCGGCAGGAGCACAAGATATTCCCTTCATTGTAGAGAATGATGGCTATCAACTGCTCGACAATGCGCTTTACCAAGTAGAAAGCAGCCGAAAATCCTGGATGTAATGCTAAGGGGGAACGGTATGAAAAATTCGAGAGTTTTTATTATTGGGCTGCCACGTACAGGTACAACTAGCACTTGTGCGGCTATGCTAGAGCTAGGTTTCACAGTTGCCCATACGGCTTATACGCAAAAAAGTTTCGATAATGCTCAAGTTATTGCTGACACACCTGTTTTTTGTGATTATAAGCAACTCGATCACTTTTACCCTGACAGTAAATTTATCTACTTAACACGACAACCAGAGCAGTGGTTGCCGTCAATTAAACAACTATTACAACGTATGTATGTCAATGTCAGTCGAAATGATGGCGGCTTCAATACTATTATTAAACGATGTTATCAGGATACTTTCGCCCCGTTTACCCTAGAAAACATTACAGAAAGCGAATTTTTATTAGCTTGTTATCAAAGGCATAATCTGGAAATCAGTCAATACTTTTCCAATAGGCCATCAGACATACTCACTATAGATATCAGCGACCCCAGTAGTTTTTCACAATTACTCTCATTTTTATCTATTGATGGAAAAGGTAACACAGGTAAATTTCGAAAACTAAACAGCGCAGGGAAAGTAACAGCTTGGAAAGACTTACTACATGATAATAAGGTTGAATCAACTAAGAATGGTCGTATAAGTACGTTAGATTATCTGACGTCTTCAATGAGATAGAGCGTTAAGTTAAATTTACAATTAAATGTAACTTAACGGCTGTTTAACAAGAGTTATAGTAATTCTATTTCGGCAAGCGATTGACTAAATTCAGCTAAATCGAGTTCAAAATATTCATCCACCGCACCACTATCCTCTTCAGTACTAGCGGCTTCTTCATGCCAGTTTATACCAACAATAACCCCATCTTCACCTAAATCTTCTAGCCAAAACTCAAGCCAATCGCTTAAGGTAATTTTAGTCGGTACATAATCTTGCCATTCATCAACACAATGTTGGCTAGCAAGCTCTTTTGTTGACCATAACGGCATAACTTCGGTGTTTTCAAAATTAATAGAATCTAGTACCACCCACTCTTCCCCCGACTTTTCTTGTAATGCCCAAAAAGATTGCGAGTTTTTTACATCGGCTAAAAAGGTTTTCAATGTTGTAGTGTTCATCGAGATTTCCATTATTAAATAAATGAGGCTAACTTAATTATCTCATATTCTAAAACTTTCGAAAATAACAATTCATTGTAAAGTCAGGTGAAGTGCGTAAATATAGCGCTATAATTAACATGAGCATGAGCCCTTAATGACTGAAGCCGTAAAGTTAAAAACATTACCTATAAATGATTTAAAAGTCGGCATGTTTGTCACCACTGTCATTCTTAACGACAGAAAAAACAAAGTCAAAAATCAAGGTAGAGTTAACACTCAACGCACTATAGAGTCATTAAAAAAGCAGGGCGTTACGCAAGTTATTATACAATGCCAGGATCAGGAAAATGCAGATACGCTTCAAGAGGAAGCCATAAAACAAAAGCAGCCTTCCCCTCAGGTTAACGCACAAACAACATCTTCTTCATTAAACGACGAGTTTACTCGTTCATGTGAAATCTATGACAATACCTCTAAATGTATTCAAGACTTAATTAACCGAGCACAAAGTCAGAAAAGCTTATCTCCTGAAGCTATTAGCTTGCTTGCTGGTGAAATAACAGATTCAGTGATACGTAATGAATACGCAATAACCATTTTAACCCGCATTAGACATCACTCGACCTATCAGTGGGAGCATGCAACAAATTGTGCTATTTTAGTTTGTGGTTTTGCACTTTTTTTAGGTTTGAATAAAAAGACCGCTCAGCAAATGACTTTGGGTGCACTATTACATGATATTGGCTTAGCAAAAGTCCCCAATAGCATCATTGATAAACCAGCAAAGCTTACTATCAATGAATTAAATGTGGTGAAAAAACATCTTTTATGGGGACACCAACTTTGCAAACGCGATGGTTTTACTGATCCTATTATTATGGATATGCTTATTAATCACCATGAACGCCTAGATGGTTCAGGTTACCCACGCGGTATGAAACAAGATAAGCTTTCAAAGCTTGCTCGTATCACTGCAATTATCGATGTTTACGATGCGATGACAGCTGATAAAGTCTATAAACAGAGTCAACAGCCTATCGGTGCATTACGTTTTCTCTTAGGGCAAAAAGAAAAGTTTGACCAAAGCTTAGTACAACAGTTTATTAAATATTTAGGCGTACACCCTGTTGGCTCCTTAGTACAGCTTTCAGATGATAAACTCGCTGTAATTGTTGAAGGTAATCGCTCTGAGCCCTTAAAACCTAAAGTAAAGGTATTCTATAGCCTTAAGCTGCAACAATACGTGAAAGCTAAAGATTGCGACCTTGCGAATTCACCTTTAACTATTATTACTTCTGTTCGTGCTGAAGACTTCAATATTAATAGTGCGAAAGTAATTCGCGATATCGTTTCATAGTTCTGTGATTTTAAGGCAAAAAAAAGCCACGTAAGTTACGTGGCATAAAGGTATTTGTAAGGGAGTTACAAAAAGTTGGGGTTAAGGGGATAGCCCTTAAAAACTAGAGTAATTATACTAATTTATTTTTAAAAGTAAAGCCTGTTCTGTAATTAAATTACAGAACATACTAAATAATCGAAAATACTCGTCCTATTATCGTTTATTTAGTTATTAACTTTCAACTCTACTATAAATAGGGATAACTAATAACATAGCGTTTTAAGATTTGTTCTTTAAACTTTAGGCAATAAAAAACCGAGTATATAAATACACTCGGTTTTTTGCTTTAAAGAAAAAATAACTTAAGGCGTCATTTCTTCCTGATCAGCACCTTCGACTTCAATAACCTCTGGTATTAGATCTTCTTTAGAAATACCAAACGCTAATGCAACTGAACTTGCAACATAGATTGATGAATATGTACCAACAAAAACACCAAATAGTAACGCTGTCGCAAAACCATGAATTAGCTCGCCACCTCTAAAGAATAGCGCAGCTAACACGAGTAAAGTTGTTATCGACGTAATAAAGGTACGACTGAGTGTTTGTGTCAATGATATATTGATGATCTCAGCAGGGCCACCTTCACGAATTTTACGAAAGTTTTCTCGAATACGATCTGATACAACGATAGTATCATTGAGGGAATACCCTATTACCGCTAATATTGCCGCAAGTACCGTTAAATCAAACTCTAATCCTAACGCTGAAAATAATCCAACCGTTAATAATACATCGTGAAATAAAGCAAATACAGAGCCTAATGCAAAGCGCCATTCAAAACGAAATGCCACGTAGATTAGAATACAGATTAACGCAGTAAGCATTGCTAAGCCGCCCTGCTCTGCTAGCTCATCTCCGACACTGCCACCAACAAATTCAATGCGGCGCATTTCCATTTTTTGACCTGTACCTTTTTCTAAAGCACTGATCACTTGGTTGCCTATCATTTCAACGTTCAGGCCTTCACGCTCAGCTAAACGAATGACGACATCACGGCTGCTACCATACAACTGTACTACCGCATCGGTATAACCATTACTGTCCATTATGTCGCGGATTTTCCCCAAATCAGCCGACTCTTCAAAGCCAACTTCAATTAAGGTTCCGCCAGTGAAATCTAAGCCAAAATTTAATTTATTAGTAGCTAAAGAAAATATTGAAGCAAGCATTAATATAATACTGAATATCATTGCTCCCTTGCGGTAACTCATAAAATTGACAGTTTCTTTTAATTTTAAAATTTCCATAATAACCTACACCCTAAATTGAAATTTTGTCGAGACGTTTTCCGCCCCAAACAGCATTCACGACAGTACGAGTGCCAACAACAGCAGTGAACATTGACGTTAGAATACCAATAGATAAAGTTATAGCGAAGCCTTTAATCGGGCCTGTACCAACAGCAAACAAAATAAGAGCGGCAATTAACGTGGTAATATTGGCATCGATAATTGTTGAAAATGCTGCATCATACCCTTGATGAATAGCTTGTTGAATCGACTTACCTGCACGAATTTCTTCACGAATACGCTCAAAGATAAGTACGTTAGCGTCAACAGCCATACCTACGGTTAATACTATTCCTGCCATACCAGGTAAAGATAAGGCTGCACCAGGAATTAACGACATTACGCCAACAATCAATACGAGGTTGGCGCCAAGTGCTAAGTTTGCTACTACACCAAAAGCACGGTAATAAATCATCATAAAGATAAATACTAAGCCAAAGCCCATTAAAATAGCTTGAAAGCCCAGCTTAACGTTTTCAGCGCCTAACGTTGGTCCTACTGTACGCTCCTCAACAATTTGAATTGGTGCCACTAATGCACCTGCACGTAATAACAACGCCAAATTAGTTGCTTCGCTTTGGCTTCCTGCTCCAGTGATACGGAACGATTTCCCCAAACGAGCTTGAATGGTTGCAACAGAGATAACTTCCTCTATTTTTTCAAAAATGGTATTGCCTTTAGCATCAACACGATCGGTTGGTTTATACTCAATAAATACCGTCGCCATAGGTTTGCCAATGTTACTTTTAGTACCATTTGACATTTTTCCACCACCTGCAGAATCAAGAGAAATATTTACTTCTGGACGATTATATTCATCAAAACCTGAACCAGCATCAACAATGTGATCACCCGTAAGCATTACGCGTTTTTTCAATAAAACAGCAGTTCCGTTACGTTCATACAATAATTTTGAACTTGCTGGAACACGGCCATTTAAAGCAGCGCTTAAATCACCTTCGGTATCAACCAACCTAAATTCAATTGTTGCTGTAGCATTAAGAATTTCTTTTGCTTTAGCTGTATCTTGAACACCCGGTAATTCGATAATAATATGCTTTTTACCTTGGCGTTGAACAAGCGGCTCCGCAACACCGAGTTCATTCACACGGTTACGAATGATGGTAATATTTTGCTGGAGGGCATACTCGCGAACTTCTTTAAGCTTCTGCGGAGTCATTGTTGCAGATAACGTTAGATTATCTGTATTTTCAGTTATCAGAAAATCACGGTAACGCTTTTTCACAAAGTCATGTGCGGCAGTTAAGTCTTCGGCATTACGAAATTGCACATTAATTGAATCGTTTGCTTTTTTCACACTGCGATAACGAATCTTTTCGCCACGTAAATCAGTACGAAAATCACCAACCAAAGCGTCTTGTGCTTTTACAATAGCTTCGGTCATATTAACTTCCATCAGAAAGCTAACACCACCACTTAAATCCAAACCTAACTTCATTGGCGTACCACCAACACTTGCTAACCAATCTGGTGTTGCTGGTGTAAGGTTTAAAGCAACAGAGTATTTATCACCTAAGCTTTCATCAAGTAAATCACGAGCACGGAGTTGTTGTTCTGTATCCGTGAAACGTACCAATAACTGACCTTTCTCAAGCACTATGCTTAAAAATGAAATATCTTTAGCACTCAACTGACTTTTTACGCTATCAAGTGTTGCAGCGTTGGCTTCAACACCACGCAAACCTGATACCTGCACCGCTGGATCTTTACCGTATAAATTAGGTAAAGCGTATAAAGCACCAAAGGCTACTATAAAAAGTACCATCAGTGTTTTCCATAAGGGGTATTTGTTTAACACAAGTTCATCCTTTTTATTAACTTTCTTTTAACCGATTGAAGGTCAGGTATCACACAAAATTTATCAAGCGAATAACTAACCAACAAGTATTTCAATTATAATGACTTCATTGTGCCTTTAGGCAAAACAGCATTAATTGCTGCTTTTTGAAGAACAACTTCAGTTCCTTCAGCAACACTTACTACGATAAAATCTTTTTCATCAGAAACTTTAACTATTTTACCGACAATGCCACCTTGGGTTAATACTTCATCGCCCTTTGATAATTCAGACATTAAACCTTTATGCTCTTTTACACGTTTAGCCTGTGGGCGGTAGATCATAAAGTAAAATACTAAACCGAATACAGCTAACATGATCAACATTGATGTACCATCGGCACCTGGTGGTTGACCTGCTGCTGCGTGTGCTTCATTGATAAATAAACTCATAATTTCCTCTGATTTTTATTGTTAATAAATGGATAAATTTCTATTTTAATTCTGGTACTGGTAAATTGCGTAGCGCATAAAACTCACTAACAAAGTCATCTAATTTACCTTGCTCAATGGCATCACGCAAACCTTTCATAACACGTTGATAAAAGTGTAAGTTATGTAGGGTGTTTAATTGTGAGCCAAGTATTTCATTACACTTGTCTAAATGATGTAAATAAGCACGTGAATAATTTTTACAGGTATAACAATCACACTCACTGTCTAAAGGACCAGTATCTGTTTTATGACTAGCATTACGAATTTTGATAACACCATCAGTTACGAATAAGTGACCGTTTCGAGCGTTTCGTGTTGGCATAACGCAATCAAACATATCGATACCACGTCGAACCCCTTCAACTAAGTCTTCAGGTTTACCAACCCCCATCAGATATCGGGGCTTGTTTTCAGGAATCAAGGGAGCCGTATGATCTAGAATGCGGATCATGTCTTCTTTAGGTTCTCCAACCGATAAACCGCCAATAGCATAACCGTCAAATTCTATAGCTTTTAAACCCTTAATAGAGATCTCACGTAAGTCTTCATACATGCCGCCCTGCACAATACCAAAAAGTGCAGAAGGATTATCGCCATGGGCATCTTTTGAGCGTTGAGCCCAACGTAGTGATAATTCCATTGAGCTTTGAGATTCTTCGTGTGATGCTGGGTAAGGTGTACATTCATCAAATATCATCACAACATCAGAGCCTAAGCTACGTTGTACTTCCATTGAACGCTCTGGAGTAAGCATAATCTTGTCACCGTTAATAGGTGAGCTGAACTTTACACCTTCTTCGGTAATTTTACGCATCTTACCTAAACTGAATACTTGGAAACCACCTGAATCAGTAAGAATTGGTTTTTGCCAATTTATGAAATCATGCAAACCACCAAACTGTTCAACAACTTCAGTGCCAGGACGAAGCATTAAGTGAAAAGTATTACCTAAAATTATCTCTGCACCTGTTGCCCTCACTTCCTCTGTTTTCATGCCTTTTACAGTACCGTACGTTCCTACTGGCATAAAAGCTGGCGTTTCAACAGTACCGCGATCAAACGTTAATCGACCACGACGAGCTTTGCCATCGGTATTAATTAATGTATAGGTCATTTTGTTTCTTGTTGTTTTTTCTGTCATTTTTCTTTTCTCCAATCCTGCTAGCGAAACAGGCTAGTGGATATTTATTTACCATTTAGTATATTTTGTTTTCAAACGGGCAATGAGATAAAACTCATTCAACGCATTATTCTGTTAATGTTTTCTTCGTGAGAAACATCGCATCACCATAACTGAAAAATCGATATTTTTCTTCAACCGCGTGTTGATACGCCGTCATCATGTGCTCATAACCGGAAAAGGCACTCACTAACATCAATAAGGTAGATTCAGATAAATGGAAGTTAGTGATCAATGCATCAATAACTTGAAACTGATAACCTGGCGTAATGAAGATATCAGTATCACCATAAAACTTGGTTAACGCAGTTCCTTTTTCTTTCGCTGATTTAGCGGCACTCTCAATAGAGCGAACTGAAGTAGTACCGACAGCAACAACTCGTCCTCCATTTGCTTTCGTTTTAGTTATTTGTTTAACAACGTCATCGGAAACTTCAACATATTCTGCATGCATAATATGGTCGGCAATTTCTTCAACTTTAACTGGCTGAAAAGTACCAGCGCCAACATGTAAGGTAACAAAGGCTAGCTCTATACCTTTTGCTTTTATTTTTTCGAGTAAGTGTTCATCAAAATGCAAACCTGCTGTGGGTGCTGCAACTGCCCCAGGTTTTTCATTATAAACTGTTTGATAACGTTCTCGATCGCTATCTTCGTCAGGACGGTCAATATACGGAGGTAGTGGCATATGGCCAATTTCATCAAGTACGGATAAAACGGATTCATCACCATGCACTTCTACTTCAAATAATGCTCCGTGGCGAGCCAGCATAGTCGCAGAAACTTTTCCTTCTAGAATAAGTTTATTGCCAACCTTAGGTGATTTACTGGCACGGATATGGGCAAGGAAACGCTTGTCGTCTATCAGTCTTTCAACCAATACTTCGATTTTTCCACCACTCTCTTTTTGCCCAAACATACGGGCAGGGATGACACGAGTATTATTGAAAATTAATAGATCGCCAGCATTAAGTTGTTCAATAATATCAGTAAAGCCAAGATCTGTAATTTTACCACTGTTACCATTGACAGACATTAAACGGCTTGAAGTACGATCTGACTTCGGATATCGAGCAATAAGCTCTTCGGGTAAATCAAAAGAAAAGTCGGCTACGCGCATGACAAACCATCATAAATTAAGAGATTAAAAAGCGCGTAATTTTAGAACCCTACGCCAACAATAGCAAGTAATACCGCTAACAAGGCAATAACTAATCAGTAAATAAAAAATTGATGATTATTAACCTTAGTTATAATCATCATATTAGTAACTTTATCACCCCATTATCTAAATATGTCGTATGCTAAAATCATTAGAAAATTAATCGCTGAAAAATACCTATGAAAAAATTATCTCATGCAATCGCCAGTACTATTCTTGAGGGGTTTAACCATCACATTGAACTATTCAGTGAAATAACTCAATCAGCTAAAACACGTTTTGAGCAATGCCAATGGGCGGAAGTGCAAGAAGCAGCAAAAAAGCGTACCGACTTTTACGAACTGCGTGTTTCTGAGACCTTGAAAACACTCAATCAAAATTATCAGCTAACGACACTTGATGATAAGTTATGGCTCAATGTTAAAGTTGCTTACATGGGCATCCTTACTTCACATAAACAACCAGAGTTAGCGGAAACATTCTATAATTCAGTATTTTGCAATTTATTTTCACAAAAGTATTACCATAACGATTATATCTTTGTTGAAAGCACAGCCAACCGCCTTGATGGCTCTCCAGCGCCGATTATTTATACTCGTTATCACCCAGCAGAAAAAGGCGTTTTCCAGACCATTAAAGAGATGATCTCTTCACCGGATTTTAATATTCCATACTTTGACATTGAAAACGATGTGGACCAATTAATTCAAGTCTTTCGTCAAAATGCTAAAAAAACCATGTTTCAATTAGAAACACTGCAATTTGATATTCTCAATTTTGTTTTCTATCGAAATAAAGGTGCTTATATTATTGGTCGCGTTATTTCTCCAGCAGGTGTTACCCCCTTTATTTTTTCGATATTAAACGACCCTAAGAAAGGCTTATATATCGACGCAGTATTAACTGATGATGAAAATATGGCCGTTGTTTTTGGTTTTGCTCGTGCGTACTTTTTTGTCAATTGCCAGCATCCACATGCCTTAGTTAATTTCCTTCAATCATTAATTCCCCATAAAACCCGCGCAGACTTGTACTCCGCTATAGGCTTTCATAAACAAGGAAAAACCCAATTTTATCGAGACTTTCTTGGCCATTTATCCAAAAGTAATGACAAATTAGTCTTGGCTGCCGGTATTAAAGGCATGGTTATGTCGGTTTTCACTCTACCTTCTTACCCTTATGTTTTTAAAATTATAAAAGATAAGTTCTCGCCAAGTAAGAACATGACCAAACAGGATGTAAAAGACAAATACCAATTAGTAAAACGTCATGATCGAGTTGGCCGAATGGCTGATACTATGGAATATTCAGAAGTTGCTTTTCCGATAAAACGATTTTCAAAAGAATTATTAGATGAATTGAACAAAGTTGCCTCTTCAATTATCCGCTATGAAGGCGAGATGATTATTATTCAGCACCTTTATATTGAACGTAGAATGATCCCTTTAAATATTTATTTGTCAGAAGCAAACGAAGAGGAAATTAATGAGGCGATGTACGGTTATGGTCAAGCTATTAAACAATTAATTGCAGCTAATATTTTTCCTGGTGACATGTTATTGAAAAACTTCGGCGTAACTCGCCATGGCCGAGTGATATTTTATGATTACGATGAAATAACGTATATGGATGAAGTGAACTTTAGAGTAAAACCAGAAGCAATCACCGAAGAACAAATATATGCAGCTGAGCCTTGGTACTCGGTTGCCCCTGGAGATATGTTCCCTGAAGAGCTAGCAACTTTTGCGTTAGCAAATACTAAGTATAGAAACGCATTTTTACTTCATCACGCCGATTTGCTTGAAGCCAGTTTTTGGCAGCAATGCCAGAAAAATGTTGCAGCAGGAAGATTTGAAGATGTATTTCCTTATCCAGAAGAACTACGCTTTACTAATAATCAAAGTTAATTGATCTTAAAAACAGCGCAATGTAGATAATTTGAGCGAACAGAGTGTTTATTTCATTTTTTTTTACATTAGCGCTTTACCTTTGTAATTGCATGGGTATAATTCGAATCCGTTGCAGGGGTGTAGTTCCAATTGGTAGAACAGCGGTCTCCAAAACCGACGGTTGGGAGTTCGAATCTCTCCACCCCTGCCATTTTCCTTTCTATAGTTTTAACCGATAAATTCATTCGATTTAATATTTTTTAATAAAAATTTCGTCTTGAATATTATCAAAGATAAATTACTAAAAAATCGCTTCTAATAATTAATTCACCTAAATACTTTAGTTCCAATAATGTTTTTCTACTTGATAGAACACTAGGTGTATAGTTTTATATAGCATTTACCGCTAGAGTCAAAAACGGCAAAGAGTTTTTATCTATTGATTTGGTATTAAGATAAAACTCTGTCATCATACATTCATCATTGTTAGTGCAACGACTCCTTATAAATTTTATGACCATTACCAAAAGACAATTTTCACAACTGCAAGCAATGGGGATCGACCTATGGCAGTTAAAAAAAAGCGGTAATGATGTAGTAACAGATAAAGATAAGCATCTGGCAATAGAATTAAATTCTTTAGTGAAAATGCCTTTATTTATTGATGTAATAGCCAGCTTAGAGTTATCTGTTGGTGAAGTTAGTTGTCACGACAATAAGTTATCCCTTGGTTTACTTACTTGGTACTTTAGTGCACAGGAAGAGATATCAATTGATGAACATAATCACTTAGTAACTCCATCACTGAGTATCTTAAAAAATTCGCCTTTACTTAAACGTAACTTATGGCAAAAACTGCAAGAGCTCTCTCCTTCATGACTTTCAGCTTTCATAAAATATCTGTAAACGACATTAACACGCTAATGCCCATTGAAAATGCCTGTCATTCTCACCCTTGGAATGAAAAAACATTTATCAGTTGTATTGGTGGTCGATATTTTGGCGATGCCTTAAAAGTGGATGATAAACTGGTTGGTTTTTACATAGGCGAACATGTTGCCGGTGAAGCAACTTTAATGGATATTTGTGTAGCCCCAGATCAACAAGGTAATAGTTACGGAAAAGCATTACTTGAACACTTTTTTGAGCAAGCAAAGCAACTCAATAATAGTATTATTTGGCTTGAAGTTAGAGCAAAAAACATCAGCGCTCAAATGATGTATATTAACAGTGGCTTTGTCGAAACAGGCCGTCGTACTGGTTATTATCCAAGCGCAACAGGCTTTGGTTATGAAGACGCGATAGTGATGAAAAAATCATTTTAAATTTACTTTGCTCTACGCCAGTTACATTTATAAACATACTTTTACTTGATGGCACTAGTTAGTAAAAGCTCATATATCTACTATCTAATCTCGCTCTGACTGAAGCTAGGATTAGATAAATGTTAAAAAATAAGAATATAATAACTGATAGCCAAGTAAATAATGAAGACTTAGTGAATATAGTTATGAGCCAAGCACTAAGACAAATTGTAGAATTGACTGGCGTAAATAAAACAACGGCCTTAGCCTTGATGACAGAGCAGTTATCGATTGAAAGTCACGTAAAAATCACATCATACCAACCGATTATAGATCAGGAAGAAAGCCTGTATATTCGTCACCTATTTAATTAAAAATGGTCTAGCTAAAATAGTAGCAGCTATTGATGAGCACTAGCTCAATTTCCCTAATTCTTTAATTCTTTAATTCTTTAATTCTTTAATTCTTTAATTCTTTAATTCTTTAATTCTTTAATTCTTTAATTCTTTAATAAAAAACCTCTTCAATCGTAAAATCAAAGAGGTTTTGATTTTTAACTTATCATAAATGCAATAGATTCAATTTTTACCAGTTTTCAACGCCTTTCATATCAGGTAATTCATGAGCAATGCCTTTATGGCAATCAATACAAGTTTTTTCACCTGAAGCCAAAGCACTAGAGTGCATTTTGACACTACGATTACCTTGCTCTGAAAAGTCCATATATTCAAAATTATGACAGTTACGGCATTCTAACGAATCATTATCTTTCATTCGTTTCCATTCACGTTCAGCCAACTCGCGGCGGTGTTCCTGAAACTTCTCTCTGGTATCAATCAAACCAGTAAGCATGCCCCAAACTTCTTTACTCGCAGCAATTTTACGAACGATCTTATGTGTCCATTTTTTTGGAACATGACAGTCAGGACAAGTTGCACGCACGCCTGAGCGGTTTGAGTAATGAATGGTTTCTTTGTATTCTTCATATACATTGTCTTCCATTTCATGACAACTAATACAAAACTCTTCAGTATTAGTCACTTCTAGAGCAGTATTAAAACCGCCCCAAAATACCACTCCGCCAGCAAACCCTATAGCTAAAATAAACCATAAAGCCGCACTGCTTGGAGATTTTAAATATCCCAATAAGCTTTTAATTTTTGATTCTTTTGTCATTTTTATCTCCTCAACCACACTTCGATAAAATCATCATTTAGTCATTACCCAAGGATTCAACCGGTTTAAATGTATTGTCAACCAGCTCAGGAGCATCCGTTTGAGTAACATGACATTGAGAACAAAAGTATCGACGCGGTGAAACTTCAGACAATGTTTTACCGTCGCGGGTTTCAAAGTGCGTTAAGCTAATTTTGGTTGCTCCTGTTTCTCTCGCATATTTCCAACTATGACAGGTTAAACATTTGTTACTATCTTTATTGACCCGATATCCACGAATTTGATGAGGAATAACAGGTGGTTGATGAACATAGTTACGTTTAATCGGGTTTTTATCTTTAATTACACGCTTAAGTACTTCAGCACTTTTAGTTTCATTAACTTTAGTTAAACCACGAATAGTATCTAAACCACCCGTCGTTACTTCTTGCTTTGCAATTACAGTTACAGTTACAGAAATGGCTACAGTAGCCGCTATCATTAATAATGGTAATATTTTCATTTTTTACCTCCCCTAATGGGTTACATAAATTTAATCGGTTCTAAGCAACTACTTTTTTTACTCTAACAGCACACTTCTTAAAGTCAGTCTGTTTAGATAAAGGATCAGTAGCATCTAGGGTTAATTTATTAACCAATTGTTTTGCATCGAACCAGGGCATAAATACCAAGCCTTTCGGTGGCCTATTACGTCCCCTTGTTTCTACTCGTGATTTAACTTCACCGCGACGAGACTCTATTAATACTTCGTCACCACGCCGTAAACCACGTGATTTAGCATCGTCAGGGTGGATAAATAAAACTGCGTCAGGGAATGCTTTATGAAGCTCAGGTACTCTGGCTGTCATAGAGCCTGAGTGCCAATGTTCAAGTACACGTCCTGTGCTTAACCATAAGTCATATTCTTCATCAGGCGACTCTGCTGCAGGCTCATACGGTAAGGCAAATATAATGGCTTTATTGTCTTTTTTTCCGTAAAACTGGACTTCACTACCCTTTTCTACATACGGGTCATGCCCTTCACGATAACGCCATTTAGTTTCCTTACCATTAACAACCGGCCAGCGAAGTCCGCGCTCTTCGTGATAACGATCAAAGGGTGCTAAATCATGGCCATGACCTCGACCAAACTCGGCATATTCTTCAAATAAACCTTTTTGAATGTAAAAGCCAAAATGATCACCTTCAAAATTGGTATTGCCCTTAGATTCACTCATTGGAAACTTGTCAACGTTGCCGTTCTTGTAAAGCACATCAAACATTGTTTTACCGCGGAACTCTGGGTTTTTAGCAAGCAGCTCTTCCGGCCATACTTCTTCAATATTAAAACGCTTAGAAAACTCAACTAATTGCCATAAATCTGAGCGAGCTTCACCTGGCGCATTAACTTGTTGATGCCAAAACTGAGTACGACGTTCGGCATTTCCATACGCGCCTTCTTTTTCTACCCACATTGCAGTTGGCAAGATTAAATCAGCAGTTTGTGCCGTCACTGTTGGATACGGGTCAGAAACAACAATAAAGTTTTCTGGATTACGATAACCAGGGATAGCTTCTTCATTGATATTCGGTGCCGCTTGCATGTTGTTATTACACATTACCCAATAAGCATTTAGTTTACCGTCATTAAGCATACGGTTTTGCATAACCGCGTGATAACCGGGCTTAGCTGGAATACTGCCTTCTGGCAACTTCCAAATTTTTTCCGCTGTGGCTCTATGCTTAGGGTTTTTAACAACTAAATCGGCAGGTAATCTATGCGAAAAAGTTCCTACTTCTCGAGCGGTACCACACGCAGATGGTTGACCTGTTAATGAGAACGGACTATTTCCTGGCTCAGAGATTTTACCAGTCAGTAAATGCACGTTGTACATTAAATTATTTGCCCAAACACCACGAGTATGTTGATTAAACCCCATTGTCCAAAATGACGTTACTTTCACTTTTGGATCAGCATAAAGCTTAGCAAGTGTTAATAACTTATCTTCAGATACTCCCGAAAGTTTTGATGTATGTTCAATGGTATAAGTACTAACAAATTTAGCAAAATCGTCAAAACTCATTGGCTTTGAAGCACCACTATCAGGGTTTTTAGCAGCTTTTTGCAATGGGTGTGATGGACGCAGACCATATCCAATATCTGCTACGCCTTCACGAATATTAACGTGTTTCTTTAAGAAGTCTTCATTAACGGCATCATTTTGAATAATGTAATTTGCGATAAAATTTAGTATTGCCAAATCAGTTTGTGGTGTGAAAATCATGCCGTTATCAGCAAGTTCAAAACTACGATGTTTGTAGGTTGATAATACATTAACTTTTACATGCGGATTGCTTAAACGTCGATCCGTTAAACGTGACCATAAAATAGGGTGCATTTCTGCCATGTTAGAACCCCAAAGTACGAACGCATCGGCAGCTTCTAGATCATCATAACAACCCATTGGCTCATCAATCCCAAAAGTACGCATAAAGCCACCAACAGCTGACGCCATACAATGGCGAGCATTTGGGTCGATATTATTTGACAAAAAACCTGCCTTCATTAATTTCGAAGCTGCATACCCTTCCCAGACAGTCCATTGACCTGAGCCAAACATTCCAACAGAAGTTGGCCCTCTTTTCTTTAAGGCTGCTTTAAATTTGTCAGCCATAACATCAAAGGCGGTATCCCAACTTACAGGGGTGAAATCACCTTCTTTAGCATATTTACCATTTTTCATTCGTAATAAAGGTTGAGTTAAACGATCTTTGCCATACATAATTTTCGATAAAAAGTAGCCTTTAATACAATTTAGCCCTTTATTAACTTCTGCTTGAGGGTCGCCTTGAGTTGCCACTACTTTTCCATCTTGCGTGCCAACAAGCACACTACAACCTGTGCCACAAAAACGACAAGGGGCTTTATCCCATTTAATGGTTGTATCCGACGATTTAGTGATCAAGTTTGAAGCTGATGTTGGCACGGCAATGCCCGCAGCGACAGCTGTAGCAGCAACCGCATTTGCTTTTATAAAGTCACGTCTTGTTAATGTCATATTTTTGTCCCCTGATGTTGTGGTAGCCCATAATCATTATGATGAAAGATCAATGACGATGAGATCACACCCGGTAATTTACTCATATCTGTTATGGTGTTAATCAGGCCTTTGCCTTTTTCACCCCTATTTAAATCGTTTTCTTCTACGGTAACGACCATAGAGCCGTTATCTGCAACTTCATGTACTTCGGCGCCAGGGAACTCCCCTAATGCCTTAGCAATTTTTGTTGTATTAGTTGGCTGTGCGACAAAAAGCACTCCCGCAATATTGATGGGCGTTTCATCTAATAGATTAATCACGCTTATTCTCCTACAGGCTTAACGCCTAACATTTTTAAAATAGCGATAGCAACGAGTGCAGTCCCGCTAAACCCGGCTAAAAAGATAACTGGCATAGATGAATAACCTAAGATATTCCAAATCAATTGTTCAAGAGCACTCATATGACTCTCCTAGTAGTATTTGTAGGCAGTACACCTACAATTTTTTGGGTTTTAATTGAATAGATGATTGCGGGCAAACGGCAACACAAGCACCACAACTAGTACAATCACTTAAGGTAATATGAGGCTGTGGAACAGATGACTTTATATACTTAAAAGAAATAGCTTCAGCTTCACAACTATCTTGACAACTCTGACAAACAATATCGTTGACGGCTAAACAGTTGCCCTTTATCGATATATCTAAATCCCAAGCGTTATCTGATGGAGTTTCAGCGGCTTTAATAAAAAGGCTTTGCTCACAACTTTCTACACATTTTTGGCAAAATGTACATTCGCCCTGAAAAAAGTTAATTTCAGGAAAACCTGCATCACCTTTTTGAATAATACTTTCAGGGCATGAGGTTATGCAGTTACCGCATTGCGTGCAGCCATCAATAAACGTGCTTTCGTTAATCACCCATGGCAGCCGAATAGCATGATCAGTTGTTAATTTTTTTGCTTTAAAAAAGTTTCTTCTGGCTAAATCAACCATGCTGACCTGCTATTGTGTTGTCATATTTCTTAATGATTTCTTAATAGCTAATTTAGCGTATCGCTAATGATGAGATATTGATTTTGATCAAGCTTAGTAAATAACATGCTTTTTTATCGTTTATTATAATAAAAAAGCCCCTTTTACTTGGCCGTAGATAAACAATGAGTGTAGAAGAAAAATATATTTATTCGATAAAGTGAGATAGAGGTTTGACTCTAATAGCATTCCATTAACGGAGCTATTTCCTATTATTATTTATTTTAAAAAAGCTACAGCTAAAGCAATTCACAGCAACACTAATGCAATGAGATTAAGCAAATAACAAAAATAAAATATTGTTCGCTAAATTTCTTGCTAAAAATAGTCATTTAAAGCTAGTACTCTAATGCGGCTTTTTATATTTATGGTACAATGCGCGCAAAATTAGGATTATCAGACTGTCCTATTAAGATTTTAAAAAAGCATTTTATGTGCATCAGCATGTACTCCAAAGAGAACTTTTAAACATGACAACGCAACAGGCTAATGAAGTCGACCTAAGACGTACTTTCGCAATCATCTCTCATCCTGATGCTGGTAAAACCACCATCACTGAAAAAGTATTACTTTTTGGTCAAGCTTTACAAAAAGCAGGAACCGTAAAAGGTAAAAAGTCAGGCCAACATGCAAAATCTGACTGGATGGAAATGGAAAAAGATCGTGGTATTTCGATAACGACTTCCGTAATGCAATTTCCTTATAATGACTGTTTAGTAAATTTACTTGATACTCCTGGTCATGAAGACTTCTCTGAAGATACTTACCGCACGCTTACCGCCGTAGATTCCTGTTTAATGGTAATTGACGTTGCAAAAGGTGTTGAAGCACGTACGGTTAAATTAATGGAAGTTACTCGCTTACGTGACACGCCGATTATTACTTTCATGAATAAAATGGATCGTGATGTACGCGACCCTATGGAAGTTATGGATGAAGTTGAAGATGTTTTAAAAATAAAATGTGCCCCTATTACTTGGCCTATTGGTATGGGTAAAGAATTTAAAGGTGTCTATAACATTTTAACTGACGAGATATTTCTATATCAGTCAGGCCTTGGACATACCATTCAAGAAGAAAGAATTATTAAAGGTATTGATAATCCAGAGTTAGATGAAATTATTGGTACTTATGCTGACGATTTACGTGAAGAATTAGAATTAGTTGCTGGCGCATCCCATGAATTTAATTTAGAAGAATTTTTAACTGGTGAATTAACACCGGTATTTTTTGGTACCGCACTTGGTAACTTTGGTGTAGACCATATGCTTAATGGTTTAACTGAATGGGCGCCAAAACCTTTACCTCGATTAACAGATCTTAGAGAAGTGAAAGCTCAAGAAGAAAAGTTCACCGGCTTCGTTTTTAAAATTCAAGCCAACATGGATCCAAAACATCGAGACCGTATCGCCTTCATGCGTATTTGTTCTGGCAAGTATGAAAAAGGCATGAAAATGCGACAAGTACGGATTAACAAAGACGTTAAAATAGCGGATGCTGTGACATTTATGGCCGGCGATCGTGCGCATGTTGAAGAAGCCTATGCAGGTGATATTATTGGTTTACATAATCACGGTAGCATTCAAATAGGAGACACATTTACTTCAGGTGAAATGATGAAGTTTAGTGGTATTCCAAATTTTGCACCTGAAATGTTCCGTCGTATTCGTTTACGTGATCCATTAAAGGCTAAGCAATTGCAAAAAGGTTTGATCCAGCTTTCAGAAGAAGGTGCGGTGCAAGTATTCAGACCATTAAATTCAAACGAAATGATTGTTGGTGCGGTTGGTGTATTACAGTTTGAAGTTGTCGTGCAACGTTTGAAAACAGAATATAAAGTGGATGCTATTTATGAGCCAATAAGTGTAGCAACTGCTCGCTGGTGTACTTGTGATGATGAACGAACCTTAGAACAATTTCGTAAAAAAGCATACGATAACTTAGCGTTAGATGGTGGTGATAATTTAACTTATATTGCTCCAACGATGGTGAA
>Ga0209292_1001966_pt1 | contig 24450 bp, 24 predicted proteins | sample GOMGulsemesocosm_2_FD_184634 | JGI IMG/M metagenome (GOLD analysis project Ga0209292, IMG submission 184634) | Methane-oxidizing microbial communities from mesocosms in the Gulf of Mexico - GOM9C Gulf of Mexico (SPAdes) (version 2) | ecosystem: Environmental > Aquatic > Marine > Cold seeps... | reverse complement strand
TCACTTCAAGCAAAAAACGATTGCTGGTGAAATTGGTTCTTCAACAATGCCGCACAAAGTTAACCCGATTGATTTTGAAAACTCAGAAGGTAACATTGGTATTGCTAACGCACTATTCAATCACCTTTCTGCAAAATTACCGGTTTCTCGCTGGCAGCGTGACTTAACAGACTCAACTGTATTACGTAACCTAGGTGTTGCTATCGGTTATTCTGTTATTGCCTACGAGTCAACGTTAAAAGGTGTAAGCAAATTACAACTTAACGAAGAAGCGTTACTTGCTGATCTTGATCGTAACTGGGAAGTTTTGGCTGAGCCAATCCAAACAGTTATGCGTCGCTACGGTATCGAAAAACCATACGAAAAGCTAAAAGAGCTTACTCGTGGTCGTCGTGTTGATGGTCCTGCTATGCAAGAATTCATCGATACACTCGAACTAACTGATGCAGTTAAAGCGGAATTAAAATTAATGACGCCAGCTAACTACATCGGTCGTGCTGTTGAGTTCGTTAACGAACTATAAATAATAGCCAAACTGTAAATAATTTAACGCGCGACTTTATTTGATGGATTAGTTGAATAGTTTTATAAAATAATTAATTTAATTAAATTAGCGTAATAAATTTACAAAAGCCCAAGTTTACCTATTTTTAACTAGCAATAGTGAAAGGTTACTTGGGCTTTTTTGTGCGCCAGTTATCATAAATATTTTTAATAACCAAAAGTCAGATATCGTGAAACCACACTTTTGCAAAATAATAATTCAAAACGAAACACAAAAACAACTCACTTACTTCAACTTGAAACCACAAATTAGCCACTTATAAAACATCCTTTTGAAGTTGCCCCCCCATCTTGTAACTTACCTCGATACACGGATAATCATCATCTCATCTACATTTGATTAACCAAGGATTTACATCATGAACGGATCATTTCTTCTTGAAGCATTTCAAGCACCCGCAAGTTACGCTCACAACTTAGGTAATTTCTTTAATGATTTAGGCGCTGATCCTTACCTTGAAAGTAATTGCCGATTCCGTGCATTTTCCCAATATCAAAAAACTAATGATCAGTTTGAAAAATTAAACTCAAGTACCTTCATGCAGTCGTCTGATGTAAACCGCCTTATCGGTAACGTTGAGCGTAAGTTCGAAGAGATATCACCTGCACTTGACCAACACCCTGATTTTCAAAATCTATTAAATGCATTTCTTGAACGTACCAAGGTAGATATTTCAAAACAACCTATTGGTGTTCACCAAATGCGTGTTGTGTGCTCACACGACCAGTCAGGTTCAGCGGCTCCAGAAGGTATTCACCAAGATGGTTTTGATTATATCGGTATTTTCTGTGTGAAAAGAGACAACATCGCTGGCGCATTTACCCAGATCTTCGCATCTCCAGTTGATCAGCATCCGCACATGAGTACCACGTTAGAAGAAAACCAATTTATCATTTTTAACGACCGTCGTTATTACCACTACGTGACTGAAACATTACCTGCTTTGCAAGATAAAACAGGCCTTCGAGACGTATTCGTATTCACTGCTTAGTCCACAATAAAACTAAAAACTACGCAGTAGAAATATAATAGAGAATAACAGCACTGCAATTTTCACGATAAAGTGCTGCTAGCAAAAAGAAATTTTTAAAGGAATAACCTATGAACTTATGTATTGAGTCTATCCGTCAAGCTTTCCCAGCATTACAACAACAAGTAAATGGCGAGCCAGTGTATTTTTTTGACGGTCCTGGTGGCTCACAAGTTCCACAATCTGTGCTTGATGCTATGACTGCCTATTTAGGAAAATATAACTCGAACCTTGGCGGTCGCTTTTTCTCTAGTGAAAAAACCGTTGATGTGATGCGTAATGCCCGCCTAAGCGGTCAAGCACTATTAAATACTGAATCACCAGACAATATCGTCTTTGGTGCTAATATGACGTCACTGACTTTCCAATTAAGCCGTGCTATCAGCCGAGATTGGCAAGCGGGTGACGAAGTGATTGTGACCTCACTTGATCATTATTCAAACGTATCAACCTGGCAGCAAGCGGCAGATGATAAAGGCGCGGTAGTACATCAAGCTCGCGTTAATGAAGATGATTGCACGTTAGATAGCGCGCATTTAATTTCGTTAATTTCCGCCAAAACTAAGTTAGTGGCGTTAACATTTGCATCGAACACCACAGGTTCATTGGTAGACGTAAAACCTATCATTGCAGCGGCACATGCTGTCGGTGCTAAAGTCTATATCGATGCGGTACATTACGCGCCACACAAGCTTGTTGATGTGCAAGCATTGGGTTGTGACTTCTTAGCTTGTTCAGCTTATAAGTTTTTTGGTCCTCACGTAGGTATCGCGTATGTGGCGCCAAAATGGTTACATACTCTATCACCTTACAAAGTCGAGCCAGCAACAAACCAGGGCCCAGGTCGCTTTGAAACCGGTACCCAAAGCTTTGAAGCATTAGCAGGCTTTACTGCTGCAGTTGAATACCTTGCGCATGCAGGTGATCAAGATCTGCCGTTACGTGAAAGACTTGTGCAAAGTTTCGAATTATATCAAAGCCATGAACAGCAGCTTAGCCAACATTTCCTTGCCAAGTTAGCGCAATACAGCAACGTAACGCTATATGGCATTAATGATATGGACAGACTAGCTGAGCGCACCCCAACCTTCTCTATCCGCATCGAACATGCCTCACCGGAAGATGTATCAGGATTACTTGGTCAACATAATATGTGTGTATGGAACGGACATTTTTATGCTATCGGCTTGTGCAAACAACTAGATATCTTAGATAAAGGCGGCGTGATCCGTATTGGCTTTATGCATTACAATACCACCAGCGAAATTGATGCATTATTTGACGTACTATCAGCTGTACTAGTTAAATAATGATATAAGTTAAATAACTACAGTTCACATCCGTCACGAAAAGCCCAAGTGTATAATTGACTTCACTTGGGCTTTATTATTCAGTCCAATAGAACACATCATAAATAACTTTAATTCCCAAAGTAACATCTCGATAACATTTCCGAGTTTCCAAGCATGCTAGTCTACTAACAAATTCACTGGATTCATTTACAGCACTGCAAGGAAGCAATATATGTCACGTCAATCGAGAACAGTACAACAATGGTTTGATGAATATGGGGTCAGCCACCAGAACAAAACCAATAAACTCATCCATTGGATCATGGTGCCAATCATATTTTTTACCATTGTGGGCTTGCTGTGGTCTATTCCTAAAATGGATTGGATGGGGGTATCACCCTGGGTAAACTGGGCAACATTGGCAATGTTACCGGCGATGTATTTCTATTACACCTTATCAAAACGTATCTTAATTGGCATGTTGTTGTTTACCGGATTATGTTTAGTAGCGTGTTATATGCTGACTTTATACTTAGCCATACCGTTATGGGCATTGAGCGCAGTGATGTTTGCGATTGCCTGGGTATTTCAGTTTATTGGTCATAAAATTGAAGGGGCGAAACCTTCATTCTTCGAGGATCTGCAGTTCTTATTAGTCGGTCCTGCCTGGCTATTAGGATTTGTTTATCAGCGTCTTGGTATCCGTTATTGAGGATGTTGGGAATATAGAGATTGTAGGGATAGCTAATATCAGCGAGCAAGAACGTTCTAGGAAACAATTGCTCGCCTGCTCATAAATCTGTTATTCACAGCTGCTAATATTACAGATTCGCTATTTTACCGACAGGTTATACGAAAAATATTCCGTATCTTTTACAAACCCGAGCTTTTCATACAATGCTTGCGCGGAGAAATTATCTTGCGCGGTATTTAAGTCCACACGAATAGCACCAGTGTTTTTAGCTTCTCGAACTACCCGATGAATCAACTCATTAGCCAGACCTTGCCTACGGTATGCTGGTGCAATAAACAAATCGTTCAATACCATGATTTTACCCAGCGACACCGATGAAAACGAATGATAGTTCAATACAAATCCCATAGGTTCACCCGCTTTGTTATAAGCGATAAACACAGTCGCATCGTTATTCATTAAACGCTCACCTAAATACGGACGGTACTTTTGTGGCGCTGATGGTTGCTTATAAAACACCATGTATTGATCAAATAAACTAACGAGATCGTTTAATTCTTCCAATGAGGCTTGTTTGATATTCATAAAATCCCTTTTCAATATGAATCTACAGAGTACAACGACTAATATACCCAAGCTACTTCAAGATGCACAATCAGCAAACCGAAAGGAGAGAATATTCAAGGCATGAAGTCGAGGATTTAGTTATTCATCCAGAGTATCAATATTTAACTAAATTGCAACAAGCAAAAACTCCTTATTTATTCATACTTTAACCCTACTAATTATAGCTATACTGCTTATCTATATAGCTATTAATAAAATGTACTCTCCACTATTTAGCTCATTTAACAAGGAACGTAAAATGAAACTAATACCAGCATGTTTAATGCTAACCACCTTCTTTACCGGCACTACGTTTGCGAATAATTTTTACACTCCGGTTAGTTATCGTTATTACCAACTCAATTACACGGAAATAACAACAGAGGAGGTTGATGATCCATTGCAAACCTACAACTTCAATATGACTAACTTACTCAGCCCTTACCTCTTTAGCCGAACAAATATCAGTTATTTAAGCAGAGAAACAATTATTGATGAGCAAAATGCCATCACTACAACATCGATGCAGGCAATATTAAATATGGGCACACGCTTAGTGCTTCATCCCAAATTGGATCTGACTGTTGAAAGTGGTGCCATCTATGAATTCGGTAAAGAAATCGAAATTAAATCAGGTTCAACAAGCATTGCCAGCGATGATTTTGATAACGAAATAGGCTTTAACGCCGCGATTGGGTTAGCAATGCATTTTAGCCATCAACTTGAATTTATCGTCGATGCTGCTTACATTGATATCGCTGACGAATCTGAGATTGAATACAGTGCGGAGCTGGTTGCTCATGTTTTACCTAATTTAGCGTTAGTCGCCAATGGGGTAAAATATGACGACAGCATCGGGGTCGGTTTTGGCTTACAGTTTGATTTTTAATAACTCGCGGTAAACTATTGCAGCGATTAAGATGATTTAACCGCTGCAGAATGTAATCGATATCTTCGTACTTGCTGATGCTCTGCTTCATAGTAATATTCGTTAAGAAACTCAGCCCCACAACTTTCAATCACTTTACGTGAAGCAACATTGGCCGGATCACAGGTAATGATCACATCCTTAGTCAGTGCGGTCTTTTGAATATTGGATAACATGAACTTAGCGACACCTTTACCTCTCGCAGACGGTCGCGTTTCGTACCCCACATGACCAATTACATTTTCGATATAATCATTGCTCCCTAGCCTCACTCGAATGGACCCAAGGATCACCCCATGCTCAATACAGAAATAAGTGCTAATCGGTGTCCAACCTTTCGGGAGTTGCTCACCACGAGCATAAGCAATACGCTTGTTAAGATAGCCTGCATAATTGTTAAAGATAAACTCATAAAGGCTAATACCATCATCTACGCATTCATCGACATAAGATTTGAAGGCGGCTAAATGCTCCATGTGTGCAAGTTCTATTTTCATATCACTATTCATTTTCGACTATCTCTATTTCAATACACTCACAATTACTGCGTATCATACCAATCATCGAACTATATCATCGAACTATATCATCGAACTATATCATCGAACTATATCACACCAGCATTGCACTTAACCTCTCTCAAAAAACAATGATAGATTTAAGCTATCGTTTTCATAGATTCAATCAGATTTACCTATGCAGTTAATTACCCCATAATCCTTCTCATGGATTCGCAGCAAGATTGCAGCAAGAGTCCCATCAAATAATTAACTCATTAATAGGATAACAACATGATCAATACTCAAATTAAACCGTTTAACGCAACTGCTTTCAAACAAGGCGAATTCGTAGAAATTTCAGAAAAAGACGTGCATGGTAAATGGGCAGTATTCTTCTTTTACCCTGCTGACTTCACTTTTGTTTGCCCTACTGAATTAGGTGATGTTGCAGACCATTACGAAGAACTACAAAAACGTGGCGTAGAAGTTTTCTCAGTATCTACTGACACACACTTCACGCATAAAGCATGGCACGACAGTTCAGACACTATCGGCAAAATCAACTACTTCATGGTAGGCGACCAATCAGGCAACATCACCAACAACTTCAATGTTATGCGTGAAGGTCAAGGCCTTGCAGACCGTGCAACGTTCCTAGTTGATCCACAAGGTGTTATCCAAGCAATGGAAATCACTGCAGAAGGTATTGGCCGTGACGCTGAAGACTTAATGCGTAAAGTGAAAGCAGCACAATACGTAGCTGCTAATCCAGGCGAAGTTTGCCCTGCTAAATGGAAAGAAGGCGAAGCAACACTTGCACCTTCACTAGACCTAGTTGGTAAAATCTAATTTAAAGGTAACTTTAAAGATTGATTAACGAATAAGAATAAGAATAAGACGACCTCAGTATCGCTTAGCAGTGGCTGAGGTCATTTAAAAATACATTTTCGATGAGCATCTCTGTACCAATACCGCAGCCGATTGCTATTTAAGTAAGAAAGAAAATAGATTTTTAAATTAATCAAATTGCTAATCACGTTTTCGATAAACGTATCCATATAGCCATAAGCAGAATCTAAAAGGTGTCACTATGTTAGACCAAAATATGAAAACCCAGTTAAAGGCGTATTTAGAAAACTTAAAGACTGAAGTACAACTTGTACTGAGTCTTGATGACAGTGATACCGCGCAAAAATTACATACGTTAGCCAATGACATTGCGTCACTAAGCGAAAAAGTCATCGTAATTGAAGATCAAAGTGCCAGTGCACGTAAACCGATTATGCAGGTAGTCAATCCGCTCAAACAGACCGCGATAGGTTTTGCTGGTTTACCGATGGGGCACGAATTTACCTCGCTGATATTGGCACTACTGCACAGCGGTGGTCACCCAATGAAGCTCGATGCTGAAGTGATTGAACAAATGGCTAATCTTGAAGGTGAGATGAACTTTGAAATATTCATTTCACTAAGCTGTCAAAACTGCCCTGATGTTGTACAAGCATTAAATATGATGGCGGCGACTAACCCAAATATTAAAACAACCATGATTGACGGTGCAGCATTCCAAGATGAAGTGGCAGAACGTAATATCATGGCAGTGCCAAGTGTTTACTTAAACGGTGAAGTCTTCACCCAAGGCCGTATTTCATTAACAGAAATATTATCCAAAGTGGATACTGGCGCTGCAAAAAAACAAGCTATCGCCTTAAATGAAAAAGAACCGTACGAAGTGCTTGTCGTAGGTGGTGGTCCAGCGGGCGCATCTGCAGCAATCTATGCAGCACGTAAAGGTATCCGCACTGGTGTCGTTGCCGAACGTTTTGGTGGTCAAGTCATGGATACCATGGCTATCGAGAACTTCATTTCAGTAAAAGAAACCCAAGGGCCTAAACTTGCTGCAGCACTTGAAGAGCACGTCAAAGAATATGACGTGGATATCATGAACGAACAACGAGCGGCTGGTGTCGTAAGCGCTGAAAAAACAGCTGATGGTTATATCCATGTAGAGCTCGACAGTGGCGCGATATTAAAAAGCCGCAGTGTGATCTTATCAACGGGCGCACGTTGGAGAGAAATGAATGTACCCGGTGAACAAGAATACCGCAACAAAGGCGTGGCTTACTGCCCGCACTGTGATGGTCCGTTATTCAAAGGTAAGAAAGTAGCGGTGATCGGTGGTGGTAACTCTGGTATCGAAGCAGCTATCGACTTAGCGGGTATTGTTGAACATGTGACCGTGCTTGAATTTGCAGATACCTTACGTGCTGATCAAGTACTCGTCAACAAAGCCAACAGCATGGCTAATATCACGATAATTAAACAAGCGCAAACCACAGAAGTTATCGGTGATGGCACGCGTGTTACCACACTTAATTATGTTGACCGCGCAACTGGTGATGCAGAACAGATCGAACTTGCAGGTATCTTTGTACAAATTGGTTTGATGCCAAACAGTGACTTCTTAAAAGACAGTGGTGTCGCTTTATCACCGCGTGGTGAAATTGAAGTGAATGCCAAAGGTGAAACCTCAGTTGCAGGTGTATTTGCAGCCGGTGACGTAACGACAGTACCTTATAAGCAAATCATTATCGCTATGGGTGAAGGTTCAAAAGCCAGCTTAAGTGCATTTGACCATTTGATTCGTACACCAGCACCAACAGATACAGCTAACGTTTAGGTATAAACGACAGCTATTAGATAAAATTTGCGCTAGTCCCCACGTGTAAGGCTTATCTAACCAAACCCAGTAATCTAAAAGGTTACTGGGTTTTTCTTATATTACAGCCAGTAAATCACGCATCTCTGCAATACGAGTAGGCCTAACAAGTCGCGTAACCTCCTGCCCGTCCTTTAGCAATATCAAAGTCGGCCATAGCTTAACTCGAAATATACGTCCTAGTTTTTTGCCCTTTCCATCTGCTATTTTAATATGTGGTAATTCAGAATGATCCACCAGCACATCTTTAATCACAGATTCAGCTGACTGACAATGTCCGCACCAAGACGTACCAAATTCTAAGATGGCATAACCCGTCCACGCTTCAACATCAGCAATGGTTGGCGCATCTTCACGGTAGTCTGGATTAAAATCGGGATAACCTATCGTCATATACTATACCTTTAAAATGAATCGCACGGCGTACCTTGGTGATATTTCAATTGCCACTGAACACCATTTAGCACCCAGATAGAAACACGTTTCGCAAAGTGGCTTTTGATTCCCAATTCATTAACCGACGCTGATTTATATAACAGCATTTGCACGGATTCCTCTAAATTAATACATTCGAAGTCTTGAGAATGGATATGCCCGTTTGATACTTGCTCTGCTTCCATCATGGCATTAATACTTTGAAAATCGTAACTCCTACCTGACTCGCCAACTTCTCTAAATTCAGGATGCAGTAAACGCGTGATGTCAGCTTTATTCTGTCTGACCTCATATTGATGAAGTGCAATTTCTTGTTCAATTAAAACATTCATTTAGACCTCGACATGCAATAATTAGCGCGTATTAATCAGCATACCCAGCAGCTTGAACTAACGGTAATTTACTGCGAACAAACACACCATTTCCGCGACCGACTTCATTACCATCTGAATCATATACTACCGATTCGGCAATGAACTGCGTTCTGTTTTTATTCACGACTTTACCTATCGCTTTAAGTTTGCCTGTTGAAACAGGCCTTGTTAGATAAGTAGTAAAAGAAGTCGTCAGCACAAATACGTCCTTCTCGTATGAGTTAGAGGCAAAAAAAGCCGCATCGTCGAGCATTTTGAAATAAACCGAACCGTGTACACCACCACCGGAATGATGAAATTTTTCAAACAACTCAATTTCAATTTCGGCTTCGCCTTCTGAAACCGTCATCACTGGGTTATATATCTGATTTATCGGCGCGGCCGCATACATATTTTCTAGCGCGGTAAAATGCTGAGCATTATCCATATCTTCAATCCTTGTCTAAATAATCCCTAATTACTTAAAACAATACATGCGTTTATCAGGTTTATCTATGTGTATTTCCATTATGAAATTAATTAAAACCACATTATTTCTCTGTACGGTATTTTTCTTTACCGTCGTGAACCCGCGATGTTCGAAGAACGGCTTAGCAATGAATGATGCTTCAACATATAAACGTTCGATATTTCTGAGTCTTGCTGCTGTCAACAAGTACTCATAAAGTGCAGACGCGACGCCCATTCCCTGAAAGTCTGGGTGGGTGTAAGTACAATCGATGTGACCATCAGCATCCAGTTCGATAAAACCAGCGACACACCCATCAACGATAGCCACAAACGGTCGTTTTTCGTCTAATCGCAGAGACCATTTAGCATAGTCAGGAGGCGTAACAGCCCAAGCTTCTTTCTGTTCTGGGCTATATATCAAAGGATCAATGGCGTGAACAGATTGATGAAACAAGTCAGCAATCTCAATCGCCCATTCGGCAGAATATGATTTAATTTCCATAGATTACACCTGCACATTCATAAAGAATTATAAATAAACAGTATAACTAAAAATAATGCAATTTTAAATATCAGTTAAAAATCAATAAATTGAGAATAAATGAAAATATTGATACAGTGGCAATGATGATAAAGTTAAACAGTTGTTTATTGATTCAGGATCGAAGTATGAGCAAGCAAATCACAATACGGACATACAGCAAATATGCAAAAGGTCATACTCATGATCATCATCAAATACTTATTCCGATTCGTGGATTCATTGATCTAAAACTGGATGGGGTAACAGCTAGTGTCTCATATGGGGACTGCGTGGTGATACGAGCAGGTTGTTTCCATGAATTTAGAGCAAGAGAAGACTTTCGCTTTCTGATCATTGATGTCAACGAACTACCAAATAAATTGAACACCATCGAAAACACCATCATTCCACTGGGTGAGGCCGCAAATAACTATGTAAAATTCGTAGAAAACCAATTAGAATTTCATTTAACGCCTTCCGTCGAGGAAAGAATGATATTACTACTCTTTGATATACTCGGCATGCAAGATCTAAGCAGCAAAATTGATTCTAGAATCAAAAACACAATTCAATATATCAATCAGGATATTTCTAAACATTATACCATTGATGAACTTGCGCAAGTTGCATTCCTAAGTCCAACCCAATTTAAATTCCTCTTCAATAAAAATATTAAATTAACACCACTAAAATATCTTGCAAAGATGAGAATGGAACGAGCAAAAATATTGCTAAATAATACTGATTTACCGATCACTCGCATCTCAGAGGAAGTAGGATTTGTCTGCCCATCTTCCTTTACACGTTGCTTTTCAAATCACTATGGCCAGTCACCTAAAAACTACCGTATTAAGTGTTAGAGACCGATTGAAGAACGGCCTTTTTACGGTATAGCACCACAGAAGTCGCAACCAATATTATGCCGATAAAAGTGATTAACGTTAGTTTTTCATCAAACAAAAAATAGTCAAATAGAAAGGTGAGTATTGGAATAGCGTAAAATAGTACGCCAACACTATCTGAACTTTCTTTTTGGATCATATACATGAGTAAGAGTAGTGCTCCCACAGATACAACAACACTCATCCACAGAGCAGAAAAAATAAACTCCGTTGTCCAAGTAACCTGCCAGCCATTAACGTAGCCAATAACGACAAAAATCGAAGCCGACAATAGGTTCTGGTAAAACATCGCTTGTACAAGATTTACCTCGAGTTTACCCTGCCTGATTGTACCTAACGTAATAGAAAGTAATGCTAATCCAGCGAACACTATCCCAGATAATGCCAACATCTCTACGTCTTTTGTACCTAATATAGCAATGCTCAATCCGACAAACCCTAACATTAGCAGCGCAACTTTAGCACTATCCAACTTATGCTTACAGAATATAGGGATCAGTAACGGTTGTAGTCCCAATATTAGAGTGACAAGTCCCGGAGATATCCCCGTATCGATTGAAATAAAATAAAATGACAAATACAAAACCTGTAGTAAAAGACCAACAATCCATATTTGTATTTTGTCTTTGGTTGCTATTACTTTTAATGGCGCCCTATTTATTTTTATCATAACTAAATATATCAAACCGATACAACTGAGTGATATCAATGCTCGAATGGCAAGAAAAGTCCACACGGAAGAATAAAGCAAGCCCACTCTAACCATCACAGCACCACTACTCCACATCAGTAAAAATAGTATTGGTGCTATCGCATGTAGGTTGAGCGTGTTTGTTTTATAGGTTATGTTCATCATTATAAGCTTAACTCCATCGGGTAATCAGGATGCTTATTCAGAGAGTCATATTTATATGATACATGGCCTTTCATTGATGGCTTTCTTGTAAAAAATATCAGCATATCCCTTGTCGCTTCTTTCATTGTGTCTATTGCTTCTAGCGACGATAGGCTATGCTTTCGTTCATTATCACAAATGATCAAGGTATCTAGAAAATGATGGTGCTGCTTTTCATCTAAAATAAGCTCTGGGTTCGCGTCATGCCATCTAAGTGAGTTCTCTTCTTCCATTGAATGTATAAAAGTCTTAGCACTGTGCTCTGCCATATTATGATGTCCCAGTAGTGTGGTCATCGTGTGGTCAACGCCATCCGTGTGGACACCTTCTAGCGCTGGTTCGCCAACTAAGTCAGGAGATGTAATAGTGCGTAAATTGAAAACAGTACACACCCATTTTTTAGCGGCGTAATCGATATTTGGACGACAAGAGGTGACAATATCGTGACATACTAAATGCTTGAACAGAAGTAAGCTTTTAAAAATGGTATTATCTTGTAACGATTCACTCAGTCCTCGAAAGTATCTATCTTTACCTGAGTCATGGCGAATAAAATCTTCTCCTTTCGATAAAACAAAAGGTTGAAATTCTGTTCTATAACAGCTTTCTTTATCTAAATCATAGCAAAACCGGCCACTTCTAGAGCGTCTAAACGCCAAAGTAGGATCATCTACTAGGCCTTCACTCACCAGTCGTAATTCTTCGATATCGTCTCGCTTCGCACCGAGTCCGATAAGAACTTCTAATAGCTCTTTCCCTGGAATATAAGCCATTCTGTTTTTCTTATAACCTTGTTTAATATCATTTAGCTTCGCTTGCGTTAATGTGTTCACTTATTACCTCAAAAGACAATCCCAGTAGTTTTAAAAATATAAACATAATTAATAAAAACACATAACAAGCTGTTATATATGAGTTATTGATAAATAATATATTGTGTATTTAATTAATATATATAATTTATTCTAACCATGCTTTTCTTAAAAGACGGTTTTACATTCATTAAAGCCACACTATTGAGTAAACAATTAGAATTATTCGCTAGAGTAAATAAAGGGGGGATCTTAATGTGGGAGCTATGTTCGTTGCATAGTAAAATGAGATCAAAAAAGCCTTACCCCAACCCATTGTAACAACGGATTCAGAGTAAGGCTTATAACACTAGTACTGTTGTAGTAGTAGCGACGAGCTTAGTGCGATAAGATCTGATCTAAGAATAGTTTTAAACGATCTGATTGCGGGTTATCAAAGAACTCATGCGGTTCATTTTCTTCGATAATCTGCCCTGCATCCATAAAGATAACGCGATCGGCAACTTTCTTAGCAAAGCCCATTTCGTGCGTTACACAAATCATGGTGATACCTTCATCTGCAAGCTCGACCATCACATCCAACACTTCCGATACCATTTCTGGATCCAGTGCCGATGTCGGTTCATCAAACAACATGATTTCAGGGTTGATACACAAGCAACGGGCAATCGCTACACGTTGTTGCTGACCACCAGAAAGCTGATTTGGGAACTTATGCGCTTGGTCGGCAATCTTCACTCGTTCAAGGTATTCCATCGCTGTTTTAATGGCTTCATGACGTGGTTTTTTATGTACCCAAGTCGGAGCCAATAATAAGTTTTCTAATACCGAAAGATGCGGGAATAAATTAAAGTGCTGAAATACCATACCCACTTGCGAGCGGATATGGCGAACAACTTTAACGTCCTCAATCAGATCAGTGCCGTTGATATTAATTTTACCTTCCTGAAACTTTTCAAGATGGTTCAAGCAGCGAATAGTAGTTGATTTACCCGACCCAGATGGACCACAGATAACAACTTTCTCGCCTTTTTTAATATTTAAGTTAACGTCTTTAAGTACGTGAAAATCACCGTACCATTTGTTAACGTCTTGCATGCTGATCATATATTCTTGTTCTGACATGATACTTCCTTATACCAATTACCTTACGTAAATGGTCAGTGTTAATCTGTAAATTTACGGTAATGGTTAGTGATCGGTATTATATCTACGTTCTATCACGCGTGAATATTGCGACATACTGAAACAGAATACCCAATAAATCATGGTAACAAACACATAGCCTTCGATTTCAAAACCAAGCCAACTGGTATCACTATTAGTCAGAGTTACCATTGCGAGAATATCGAATAAGCCAATGATTAATACCAACGTCGTATCTTTAAATAGCGAGATGAAAGAACCAACCAAATTCGGAATCGAAATTTTTAACGCCTGTGGCAGAATAATCAAGATCATTCCTTGCCAATAGGTTAAGCCTAATGACTCACTCGCTTCATACTGGCCTTTCGGAATTGCTTGTAAACCACCACGAATAACTTCGGCAATATAAGCCGCTTGGAACAGCGTGATACCAATTAACGCACGTAATAACTTATCAAACTCGAGACCATCGCTAAAGAATAACGGTAGTACAACCGACGCCATAAATAAAATAGTAATTAGCGGTACACCACGAATAAATTCGATAAAACCAACACATAAGGTTTTAACAATCGGCATATTGTCCGATTGACGACCAAGAGCCAGTAAAATACCAATTGGGAACGAAGCAATGATACCGACGGCAGCAACTAAAATGGTTAGCATTAAACCACCCCATTTTTCAGTGCCTACGATTTCAAGCCCTAAGCCACCACGGATCAAGAAAAAGCACACAAATGGGTACAACAACATAATTACAAATTTAACTTTGATGCTACTAAGACGCGGTACTAAAAATACAAATACCAAACTTAAAATTGCAACTAAATTGGGGCGCCAATGTAAGGATTCAGGATAAAACCCGTACATGAACTGATCAAACTTCTCGATGATAAAGATCCAACGAGCACCCTCTTTTACCACTTCCTCTTTAGTGCCACTCCAGGTAGCATCAAAGATCATCCAATCTAGCAGCGGTGGCACCGTTGCATAAATAAAGTAGAGCCCAAGCAAAGTTAAAAGTGAATTGGAAATATTCGAAAATAAATTCTCTCGTAACCAGAATACAAGCCCCTTACTTGTTGAAGGTGCAGGTTTGGCCTCTTTCATTGTATAAACAGCCATATTATCTTCCTTTAATTTCCATTCTTGCATTAACCCAGTTCAGCAGCAGTGAAATAACAATACTGAAAACAAGATATACCGCCATCGTCATTAAAATGATCTCAATCGCCTGCCCAACTTGGTTAAGCGTGGTTCCAGAGAACAGGGTTACGATTTCTGGATAACCGATAGCGGTTGCCAGTGATGAGTTTTTCACGAGGTTAAGGTATTGGTTGATCACAGGTGGAATAATCACCCGTAATGCTTGCGGTAAAACAACTTTACGCAAGATCACATGCTCTTTTAAACCCAAGGATTTTGCCGCTTCTTTTTGCCCTGGGGGTACAGCTTCAATCCCGGCACGTACAGCTTCTGCAATATAAGTTGCGGTATAAATACTTAACGCAAAAATTAGCGCCAGTAATTCAGGAATAATGGTGAGACCGCCTTTGAAGTTAAAACCTTTCAGTGCTGGATAATCAGCGCTTATTGGTTGCCCTGCAAGGAAGAACATTAACAATGGCGCACCGATCAATATACCAAGACTAACTTTAACAACGGGGAACTCTTCACCGGTTAAATCATGACGCTTATTCGCCCATTTAGACAGATACACAACGCTGATACAAGCAAGCACAAATGCCACTAATATAGAGAAACTACCTGATTCAAAAATAGGGTCTGGAACGATCAAACCACGGTTGTTAATAAAAATTGAATCGAAATAAGAAATACTTTGACGCGGGCTTGGTAGCGCCGCAAGGACCACGTTATACCAAAACAAGATCTGTAATAAGATGGGAATATTACGGAATGTTTCAATATACACCAGAGACAGTTTAGAAATTAAATAATTAGACGATAAACGACCAATACCAATCAACAACCCAAGTCCCGAAGCTAGAATAATACCGATCACACCGACTAACATTGTATTTAATAAACCAACAATAAATACATCTAAAAAAGTCGAACTTGTATCATCATAATGAATAAGCGATTGACTGATACCAAAACCAGCTGTTTCACCTAAAAACGAAAAACCTGTAGTAATACCCCTTTTTGCTACATTATCAAACATGTTGTTAACGAAGTAAAAAATGCATAAAACCACAACCACTAAGGAAAGCACTTGGAAAATAATCGCGCGATTTTTTGGGCTGTTAAATAAACCGAGGGAAGTCGGGGGGAGCTTTGAATTATTCATAACAAAATAAACCTTTTAAAAAGGGGGCTGAGCCCCCGATATACCAAGGTCACTTCAACATAACGTAATGATGATAAGCTGAAGTGACTGAGGTATTAATTTATCGAATTGGCATTGCGTACATTAAACCGCCTTTATTCCATAAATTATTGAGACCGCGGTCAATATTAAGAGGTGAATTTTTACCTACGTTGTTATCGAACATTTCTTCGTAGTTACCAACTTGCTTAACAATTTGGTAAGCCCAATCTGATTTAAGGCCTAAGTTTTCTCCGGCTTTACCAGTCACACCTAATAAACGTTTCACAGATGGGTTGCTAGATTTTAATTGCTTATCAACATTACTTGATGTTACACCTAACTCTTCAGCTTCAAGTGTAGCAAATAAGCTCCAGCGTACCACGTTAAACCATTCATCATCGCCTTGACGAACTACTGGACCTAGTGGTTCTTTAGAAATGATATCAGGTAATACGACCGCAGATTTAGGATCATCTAATTTAATTCTTAAACCATATAACTGAGATGCATCCGATGTAACAGCATCACAACGACCTTTTTTGAATGCATCAATTGTTTGGCCTGATGTATCAAACGTAACCGCTTTATATTCCATGTTATTTGATTTGAAATAATCAGTTAAGTTAAGTTCTGTTGTTGTACCTGCTTGAATACAGAAAGAAGCACCATCGAGTTCTTTCGCTGACGTTACGCCAATTTCTTTTTTAACTAAGAAACCTTGACCGTCATAATAGTTAACACCTGCAAAGTTTAAACCAAGTGAAGTATCACGTGTTGCAGTCCAAGTTGACGCTCTAGATAAAAGATCAATTTCACCACTTTGTAACGCAGTAAAACGTTCTTTCGCTGTCAGTGGAATATATTTCACTTTCGATGCATCACCTAATACAGCGGTTGCAACTGAACGACAAAAATCGACATCTATACCTTTCCAAACGCCTTTTGAATCAGTCGCCGAGAAACCAGGGATCCCTGTAGAAACACCACAGTTTAATACGCCTTTTTTGATCACTTGCTCTAATGTAGCAGCATTAACTAAATTGGGTAATGTTGATGCTAGACCTAGTATTAAAGCTATTTTTGTAACCTTCATATTAATTTCCTTGTCTATTTTTATTATTGTAAGTCTCAATTAAAAAAAACCGTACGGCCCTTAATAATAGTTACCTTTATTGATTTAGGAGCACGAAATAATCATAAGGGAATTTTTCGACAACATCTATGAAGTAACAAGCGTTAAACAAAAGCATTGATAAGTATTTGATATCACTCACACAACCAACAATTAACACCGAATCAACCAGAAATACTCCAATAATCAACATATTTGATGTTGTTTTAGGTCAATTACAATCTGGATTATTCGCTATTAGATTTCTATTCAATTTTAAACTCTATAATGACAAATGATATACTATAGCGATCATAGGTATTTTGAATGGTAGTTTGAGGACACGACCGCATATAATCAGCCTATTTATCAGTCATACCGGATATTAGTAATGATTGATACGAACACAGAAGTATAATTATCATGATGCAATAGCAACATTAGGCTTAGCATTTCAACCTAATGTTCAAGGTTATGTTAAGCAAGTTGTTCTATATTACTTCGTTATCAAACCTGCGACATTTACACGGATCAAATCACTAATTTTAAATAATGCTTACGGCCAAAGATGGCGAAAAATGTAGAGCCAAAAAATACTAAGAATAGGTTATGAGAGAAGGCATTTTTAATTGTCACTGCGCCATGGGACAGGTCTTTGGTATGAATCGGCTGGCTAGAACACCAACTGATTTTAGCTTGTAAGGTTTTAGTATCGTCCGGTACTTCCACACAAAAACGTTTACCTCGTTTCACATAAGTCACAAATTTACCGTCTGCATATAACTTATAATCACGCACCGCATCTAACAGTTGCGTTGGTCTGTATATCCATAATTTCATCAGTTCATCCTTGAAGATAATATTATTGAACCAACATATTATCGAACAAATTTAGTGCTGAAGTATTATTTAAGTACTAATTAATAAAAAATGAGAAGCTTCATTGTAGATATCGTAAAAAAAGAACCTGTCATGAACCCTAAACTATTGACTTATTTGAATCGATTTTTTATTTTTTGCTAGTTATTTATTTTAGGTGGGTTGACTACAATTGTGACGTCTATGCAGCGATTTGCAGAAATCAGCAATAATTGGTTTGAAGATTCAGATTACCTCATGAACTCACTGTTTGTTAATGCATTTGTGCAAATTGAAATGCTAATCCCATTAGCTTTTTTGTTCATATCAATTATTTTTAAAGAGAAAAAAATTGCGCTAATTAAAAACAAAATTATAATAAATCTAGTCAGTCTAATATTGATAACTTGCTTTACGTCGATCTTAATATCAAAGCTATACGCTATTCAATAAATAGTAATTAAATATAAATAGCACAGCCAATACAATAGCTGTGCTTTTTATTAGGGCAAAAATTAAGGTTGTTGACGTGTGCTTGCTAATACAATTTCACGAATGCATACGTCTTGTGGTTGTGCGTATGCAAATTCAATAGCACGGGCAACATCATCAGGTGCAAGAATATTACCCATCGTTGCTTTCCAATCTTCGTAACCCGCTTTAATATCTTCAGATGTAGTATGTGATAGTAATTCAGTTTCAACAGCACCTGGAGCGATAGTGATCACTCGCACATCTGACATAGCAACTTCTTCACGTACGTTTTCTGTGATAGCGTGTACCGCAAATTTAGTACCACAATAAGCTGCATGAGCACCAAACGTTTTACGACCTGCAACAGAACTGATGTTAATGATAGTACCTGTGTTACGCGCTTTCATTGGCGCAAGCACTGCTTGCATGCCATTTAATAATGCAATCACATTAACGTCGAACATGGTTTTAAATTCTTCAGCAGGCTGGGTATCGATTTGACCTAATAACATCATGCCGGCATTATTAATCAATAGGTCTGCTGGACCGTATAACGCTTCTGCTTTAGCTAGTGCAGCGTGGAATTCGGCGTGTACAGTTAAGTCTACTTTTTCACATAAACAGTTTGGTAAGTTTAGTGCTTCTAGTTTTTCAACACGACGAGCAACTAATAATAACGGATGACCAGCCGCGCTTAAACGCTTCGCTGTAGCTTCACCAATACCTGAACTTGCACCTGTGATCACGACTAATTTTTTCATTATGTACTCTCTATATTTAGTTATATTCAATAGTAAGTTGTAGCTATTTAACTACATACCCAGCGGCTTTAACGAGTCTATTAATCTTAGATCTAAGCACTCCTGAGTGGATGAAGAGAGTATATAGACTTGATCATTGTTGATATATATACAATAAAGAACATAACTGTTACGTTTTAAGCTACAATGATAAAAATTACCTTTACTCAACGAAATCAATATCAGGGGTCATATGCAAAGTAGCTCTTCTCTCGCCGACATTCGTGCATTTGTCACAATTGCCCAGCAAGGTAGTTTTACCAAAGCAGCTGAAGTATTGCAGTCATCTCGCGCCCATGTATCACGTCAACTCGCACAACTAGAGCAGCAACTAGGTGTACAACTGATCGTTCGCACCACCCGCGCTCAACGCTTGACCCCAGTTGGTGAGCAATTCTATCAACAATGCCTTACCTCATTGCAAACCATCAACCAAGCGGTGATCGCGGCCAAGGATGATACTGAGCAATTACAAGGCAGCATCTGTATTAACTGTGTGGGCGGCGTGATTGGCGAGGATATTCTGGCCAACATTATCAGTGAGTTTAATTTACAGTACCCAGATATAGAAGTAGAACTGGACTTTAGCAGTCCACGCGTTGACTTAATTTCAGAAGCATTTGATTTAGTCGTGCGTATGGGGGAATTAGAAGATTCAGGCTTAGTGGCTAGAAAGCTCACTAATATTAAGGTGCAGGTGCTAGCCAGTCCAGATTATTTAGCCAAGCATCCTGTCATTAAGCACCCTAAAGATCTCGAACAGCATAATTGCTTAACGGGAAGCATTAAACGTTGGCGATTTCATCAAAAATCAGTACAGCACAATAACGCGCCAATACACGATATTGAAATCAACGTAACAGGTAACTTTAGCTGTAAGAGTGGTCGCGCATTAATTAACGCTGCTAAGAACGGCAATGGTATTGTGCGGTTACCTGAGCTGTATTGTGAAAGTGAAATTAACGCGAATACCTTAGCACCCGCTTTAATATCGGTATCAAATGAAGAACAATGGCATTCACCTGATGTGCCCTTGTTTCTGCTTTATCACCGCAACCGCTATCAACCCGCCCGATTAAAGGTACTGATTGATTTTATTTGTCAGCACTTTAAGCAATTATAAGAACATTACCACGAAAATAGCGCTCGAACGCACACATAAACGTTCATTCGAGCATTGATGATTAAGATCAATTCATAAAAAAATATCTAGTTCATACTTATAAATAGTTAATTTACTGTATATATGGATGAATTATGGGAAAGGTAACCCGTTTCAATACTGAAGTATTGATCGTAGGTGGTGGCGCGACTGGCACCAGTATTATGCGCGATTGCGCATTACGTGGCATAACATGCATACTGCTTGATAAAGGTGATATAGCCTCAGGTACAACAGGCCGTAATCATGGCTTATTACATTCCGGCGCGCGTTATGCGGTCACTGATAGCGAATCAGCACGCGAATGCATCCAAGAAAACAAGATCCTCAAGCATATCGCCAGACACTGTATCGAAGACACCAGCGGGTTATTCATTACCTTACCTGAAGATGACCTGGATTTTCAGGGCACCTTTATTAACGCTTGCGCGAGTGCGGGTATCGATACCCAAAGACTCACGCCACAACAAGCTATCGACCTTGAACCGAATGTAAATCGTAGTTTACTTGGCGCTGTAAGAGTTCCCGATGGCACACTTGATCCCTTTCGCTTATGTGCTTCGAATGTATTAGATGCCAAAAACCATGGTGCACAACTACTAACCTATTCAATGGTGCAGTCTTTGCTCCGTATTGGCGATCGTATCATTGGTGCTAAATGCATTAATACTCGTACCAATGAACAGTTTGAAGTGTATGCCCAAGAAATCATCAATGCCGCGGGTATTTGGGGTAAAAACATCTGCCACTATGCCGATCTCAACGTGCAAATGTTGCCAGCCAAAGGGTCATTATTAGTATTCGAACACCGTATTAATGATCTGGTAATCAATCGTTGCCGTAAGCCTGCCGATGCCGATATTTTAGTACCTGGCGATTCTATTTCGTTAATTGGTACCACTTCCGAAGAAATAGATTATAAGAATATCGATGCCCTAAAAACCAGCGAGAAAGAAGTAAATATCTTAATTGAAGAAGGGGCAAAATTAGCACCAATACTCGCACAAACCCGAGTTTTGCGCGCTTACGCAGGTGTGCGACCTCTCGTTGATGTAGGTGGTGGAGATGGCCGAAACATCAGTCGCGGTATCGTATTACTCGATCATGAACAGCGCGATGGCTTAGCAGGCTTTAGCAGTATTCTTGGTGGCAAGTTAATGACCAGCCGCTTAATGGCTGAAATGACCACAGATCTTATTGCCAGCAAACTAGGCAATACCAGTGGTTGTACAACACATTTACAACAACTGCCCGGCTCTGTTGTTAATAAAGATAATAAACCTCAAAAAACCGTATTCACCACCAAAGCGGCTACCCATCGTCACGGTGAAACTGCGGTTGCTACCTTTGATCAAAGTACCAAAGGCAAGTCCATTGTCTGCGAATGTGAAATGGTGTCTGTTGGGGAAATTGAATATGCCATTAAACAACTCGATGTCACCAATTTAGTCGATTTAAGACGACGTACCCGCCTCGGTATGGGCTCGTGTCAGGGTGAACTGTGTACCTATCGTGCTTCCAGTCTATTTTGTGACTTTGCCAACTGTAGCGGTAATGAATCAAGTAAATTGTTAATGCAGTTTTTTGAAGAACGCTGGAAAGGCATTAAACCAGTATTGTTCGGCGATGCCCTACGAGAAGCCGAGTTTACCTACTGGTTATACGAAGGTTTGTTTGGCGCAACTGACATTAACAAGCTAGGCGAAAAACAACAAGATAAGGAATATTATGAAATTTGATAGCATCATTATTGGCGGTGGTATTGCCGGTTATACCGCAGGATTACGTAGCCTCGAAGCTGGATTAAAAACAGCTATCATTTCAAATGGTCAAAGCGCCTTACACTTTTCATCAGGCTCTATCGACCTGCTTTCGCATACTCCTACCGGTAAAATTATTCGTAACCCTGCCGCGATATTTGATAAGTTTACCGATGAATTTCCTAGTCACCCTTATAGCAAGGTTGGTAAAGACACCGTATTTGAATCCCTTGTATGGTATAAAAATTTACTGACAACCGCTGGTATTCCATTGCTCCAGCAAGACAATGGTGACAATCATCTGCGCATCACCCCACTTGGTACATTAAAATCAACCTGGTTATCACAACCATATGTACAGCAACTACCAATGCGGCTTAACGAACATGTCATTAAACGTATTGTGGTGGTACAAATTGATGACTTCCGTGATTTTAACGCCAAGATGGTTACCGACAACTTGATCCAAATCCCCGAATTTAATGACGTTGAAATAACGCATACCAGCGTTGCTATTGATGGTTTCTCAGGGCTTAAACGTAATGCTTGTGAACTGCGCTCGATTGATATTGCCCGTATCTTAAGTAACGAAAGTGAAGTTGAAGCGTTAGCGACTAAGCTAAGTGAAATTGCCACACCTAATGACTTGGTGATCCTACCCGCAATCACAGGCAATGGCATGGGATTATCGGTCCTTAACAAATTACATGCATTAACCAACCTAACCTTTCATGAAGTGCCGACCATGCCACCTTCAATGCTGGGGATCCGCCTTGAAGAAACCATGATTGATTTGTTTATCAAGCGTGGCGGCATGCTACTAAAAGGCGACCAAGTCACGCATGGCGATATGGCAGAAAACTATAGCAGTAATAATAGTAATGGCGAGTTAACCCTTAAGCGTATTTACACCCGTAATTTAGAAACCATGCCGTTAACCGCAGATAACTATATCTTCGCATCTGGTAGCTTTTTTAATAAAGGCTTAATTGCGCACCATGACAAATTACAAGAGCCGGTATTCAACTTAGACATGAACAGTCTTGAAGCTCGCAGTACATGGTACAACCCACAATTTTTTGCCGCTAATTCACAACCGTTTTTATCATTAGGCATCAAAACCAATCACAATTTCAATCCGATGCTAAAAGGTAAAGTGGTCAAGAATCTGTTTTGCGCAGGTTCCAATTTGGGTGGCTACGACCCCATAGCCGAAGGCTGTGGCAGTGGTGTCGCGATCAGTACGGGTTATCATGCAGCCAATCAACTCTTACAAAACACCAAAAATAGTCAGTCGCAACACATCACTAGCAACAATTTGGCATAAGGAAGAAACACCATGGATTTAGTATCAACACGTTTTGAAAAATGCATTAAGTGTACTATCTGTACCGTGTACTGCCCTGTTGCCAAAGCCAACCCAAATTACCCTGGACCAAAAGAATCAGGTCCAGATGGGGAGCGGTTAAGAATAAAAAGCCCAGAGTATTATGATGAAGCATTAAAGCTTTGCACTAACTGCAAACGTTGTGAAACAGCCTGCCCATCCAACGTCAATGTCGGTGATATTATTGCTGTTGCACGCGGTAAGTTCGAGAAGAAAAAGCTTAATCCCAAATTAATGCGTGATTATATTTTAAGTCACACAGATTTATTCGGCTCCCTATCAACACCCGTTGCACCTTTGGTTAATAAGATCACTGATTCAAAGATCATCAAAACTATCATGGATAAAACCGTGGCGATTGATAAGCACAAATCCTTACCTAAATATGCTTTTGGTTCATTTAGACACTGGTATAAAAAGCAAGCCAATACCCAAGTACAGTTTGAACGTCAAATTAGTTATTTCCATGGCTGTTATGTTAATTACAACAACCCGCAACTAGGAAAAGATTTAGTTAAACTGTTAAATGCCATGAATATCGGTGTTAAGTTACTAAAGAAAGAAAAATGCTGTGGTGTGCCGCTAATAGCCAACGGTTTTCATGATAAAGCCCGTAAAAATGCAGAGTTTAATGTTAAACACATGACTGACGCTGTCGAGCAGTTTAATACCCCTATTCTGTCAACGTCATCAAC